>JAEEGK010000127.1_pt1 | contig 183398 bp, 159 predicted proteins | sample 8958771 | NCBI WGS metagenome assembly JAEEGK01 (sample SAMN16246547, study PRJNA631951) | gut metagenome | biome: gut microbiome; feature: rumen; material: SC-attached | host: Bos | place: Iran: Karaj | collected 2018-10 | reverse complement strand
AAGTTTGGCGCGCATCGCATCCACTGTGGTGTCGATAAACGAGTCAGGAGTCCAGTTGCCATGGCAGCCGCAGATGTTCATCGCGAAGTTTTCGAGCATCTTAGGGCCTTCCTTGCTGTGGAACACCTCCGGGTGGAACTGCACCGCCCAGGTGTCCTCGCCGTCGATTTTGTAAGCGGCGTTCTCCACATCGTCAGTCTTTGCAATGACATGAGCATTCTTTGGCAGCTTGGCGATGGTATCGCCGTGTGACATCCACACTTGGCTGGTCTTTGACACACCTTTGAACAGAGGGTTGTCCTCCTCCACCACTGTCAGCATAGCGCGGCCGTATTCACGAGCCAATGACGAGTTCACCTCACCACCGAAATGATGCGCCATAAACTGTGCTCCGTAGCATATTCCGAGCAACGGCAGACGGCCTTTTATGTTCGACAAATCGGCGTAAGGAGCCTTTTCATCGCGCACCGACGACGGGCTACCGCTGAGGATGACACCTTTGATATCGTCAGTAATTGTTGGGATTTTGTTAAATGGATGGATCTCGCAATAGACGTTCAGCTCGCGCAGACGGCGTCCGATGAGCTGTGTCACCTGAGAGCCGAAATCCAGAATCAGAATTGTTTCCTGCATAGTTGTCAAATTTCGGTGCAAAATTACAAAATTTATGATGATATTTTACGTTAATATTTAAAAAAATATTATCTTTGCAACGTAACTATAAACATTATGGCAAAAGCAACAAAAAAAGCGATAAAACCGAAGAAAAAAAGCGGTTCAAAAAAGAAAAAATCGAATAATCTCATCACACGTCTGATTGTGATAATTTTTGTATTGATATTAGCTTTCTTCATGATTTTCAGTGTATTCAGGCCAAGTCAAAAAGCCAAAGGTCCTGAAACCAACACTACGCAAATCGTTGAAGAGCGTCAAAATAACAATGTGAAACCTGTCGAAAACCAGAAGCTTGAGGAAGAGGTTAAAGCCGAGGAAAAACAGACTCCGAAGGAGGAGAAAAAAGCGGCCGAGACCAAGGTCGTCGCGCAGAGCATCAAAGGCACATGGCAGAGCACAACCGGCGGTGCTTTCCTCACCATGGACGGCAAAGGATACCGCCTCGATTTCATGGGTGTCGACAGCGACCAGCCTATCATCGGGACATACAGCGTCGACGGCGACCGTATCACATTTAAAAACACCTCCGACCCTTGCAAAAGCATCGAAGGTGTTTATGAAGTGAGGTTTGACAAGCAGGAGATCGGCTTCAAATGCAAGAGCGACGACTGCACCAAGCGCAAGGCCACACTCCCTACCGAGTGGACGTGGCTCGACACCGAGGATTAGTCCTCAAACCAATGTTTAGATTTCACGAAAATGTTGAAATAATACATTATTATCGATACCACAATCAGCAGGATTCGTGATAGACGGAAATTTCGTTCCATATCGAAGGCCGTAAACTCCCAGATGATGTAGCCTATGAGAGCTATTGTCACCACCAAGTATGTGATTTTCAACGACTCAAACACATTCAACCTTCTGTCTAGGTCATTAATATTCTTGATGATTGTCGGCATTGTGAAATACATTCCGAACACCAGGATGATTAAAATCCATTCGATTATCGTGGTTTTGTCTATCATGATTAAAATCTTTTAAATTTATTCTTTTATTTTTCTTAAGTGCTTCAGTGATAATCCATTGCAGCTGTCCGTTGACGGAGCGGAACTCGTCAGCCGCCCACTTCTCGACAGCCTCCATCGTCTTGGCATCGAGACGCAGGACGAAATTTTTGGTATTTTCTTTGTCTTTAGCCATAAAAATCGTGTTAAATCAAAACAGCAGGGATCGCCCCAAGCACAATAAGAATCGCTATAAAAATCCCCACAATCACCCAACTTCTCTTGGTTGAAACAAATTTACAATCAGCAAGATCTGTTTCAGGCAAAATCTTGACGGTTTTTGTCATCTCGTCGTAAAGCTGCTGCGTTAATTCCTTATTTTTGAAGTTGATATAAACATTTTCCCTGACTGTTTCTATTTTGATAAAAGGACTTTTAGAGAAATCTTCAACATATAAAATGACCCGTTTACCGCCAATAATCCTGTAAATTCCCTTCCTCGTTCTAATTCCACCATAGCCATTACTTTTGATCGTAACTTTGGGCATTTTATCTATCAAAGTAATAGATTTTATTGCATAATTCGGAATGTTAGCCGGATAAGCGAAATCGTGGATTACAATAAGATCGTTGAAAAGCTCAAATACGACACGTTTTTTGAATAAAACCAACAAGATTATTGATAAAGCAAAAATCAGTGCAACGATTATCCAATTAATTACAAGCTCATTCATAATCAATAATTTATTTTATTTGACATAATCTTATCTTCAGAAATAAACTGGTCGTAAACGAAGAAAATCAGCGTCACCACTGCCATCGTGATGATTCCCGAAAGACCTGCCACGCCGTTTATGAGGTCGCTTCCACCACTGATGAAAAGCATGGTGGCACCAGCCAATGCGTTGATTGTTCCGTGGAAAATGGCAGCCGGATAGACAGATTTCGCTTTCAAAACGAGATACAGCTCGATTGGTGTCATAACAAGGCACATCAAAACCATCATGAAAACGCCAGCTGTGCGGTTAACCATGTAGTTATGTCCCATGAGGATAATCGGGAAATGCCAGAATCCCCAGACGACTCCGATGAAGAGGCACGCCACCCAGAAGTTCTTGCCTTTCAATGCGTTGACGAGATAATTGCGCCAGCCGTACTCCTCCCCGAACGCTGCAACAGCGTTGATAGTGATGCCTGCGAGAAGTCCGGAAACCAAAGTGGTTATAATCATAGTTCTCGGATTTTGCATCGCCATGATTTTCGCCTGATCTTCTGGAGAAAGATTCTCCATTCCAGGAATTGCCGGCATGTGGAAACCAAGCGTGCAACCATCAAACAGCGAGTTGATAATGATGGTAACAGCGACAATCACCACAGGCAGCAGCCATGCGACAAACCACGAGCCTTTGATCTTGAATTTCAGAAGGCCTGTGCTGCCGAGCTTCTCTTTGTTAATTATCTGAATCACCAATGCGCAAATCAGCGGGAAAAACATGTAAATCGTAGCACAGAGCGAATAAAGCTTGAGGTTATCAGTAGTGTTATGGATTCCCATTCCGAACCACATGAAGGCGGCGAAAATCCAGCTTGCGAGGCAAACTATTATTGAGAAATTTATTGCTTTTTTCATAACTAAATGAGCATTGGAATTAATAAAATCGGAATCAACAGAACTAAGGTGAAGACAACGACCACCACAATGCTTCTTTTTTGCGAAAGCTTAGGTATCACAACCAATCTCGACTCATCGACGAGTTTCACAGTTGATTTCATATCATCATAAAGCTGCGTTGTTTGTTCGGCACTTTTACAGTTTATGTAATACACGTCGCCAGTTGTCTTTATCTCTATAAACGGACCTTTATTGTGATTTTCAAGATACAAGACACCACGTTTTAAGTCTTTCATTTTATAAAAGCCTTTCCAGGTCTTCAAACCGCCGTAGCCATTGATTCTCATTACAACACCCGGCATACGATATAATAATTCTATCGATTTTATTCCATCGTTCGGAATAAATGTCGGATACATGAAATCATCGATAAGAATTCCATCGCTGAAAACCTGTATTTTCGACATCCTGCCTGCCAAAATCAGCAATACGGCAGTGATAATGATTGTCCAAACCCAGATAAACCACATCATAATCATGATTGTTTATTATTGATACAAAGTTCCAGTGTTTACAACAGGTTGAGCTGCATCGTCGGCGCAAAGCACCACCATCAGGTTGCTGACCATAGCGGCTTTCTTGTCGTCGTCGAGTTCGACTACTTCTTCGTCTTTGAGCTTGTCGAGAGCCATTTTCACCATCGAGACGGCGCCTTCGACAATCTTTTCACGTGCTGCGATGATAGCTGCAGCCTGCTGACGACGAAGCATAACGGCCGCAATCTCAGGAGAATAAGCCAAGTAGTTGATACGGGCTTCAATAACCTCGAGACCAGACATTGCGAGACGGTCATTGAGCTTGCCGAGAAGTATGTCGTTGATTTCCGAACCGCCGGCACGCAGTGTCAGATCGCCTTTCGTAATGTCGCCGTTCTCATCGTATGCGAACATGCCTGCAACCTCACGCAATGCAGCGTCGCTCTGCACTCTCACGAAGCTCTCGAAGGCACGCATACGGCTTGTGACCTGAACGCCAGTGCCAGATACACTACCGGCAGCTGCCAGAGTCTGAGAGTCGATTTCAAACATTGCCTTGTAAGTGTCTTTCAGCTTCCAAACCAAAATCTGTCCGATCATAATCGGATTGCCAGTCTTGTCGTTCACCTTGATTGGGTCGACATTGAGGTTACGGGCACGGAGAGAGACCTTTTTCGATGAATAGAACGGATTTGCCCAGTGGAAGCCGACTTTTGTCAAGGTGCCCTGGTATTTTCCGAAGAACACCATCACCATAGCCTCGTTAGGCTCGATTTTGATGAAACCGATGCAGAGAATGAAGTCTATCAGAATCATAGCTATTCCTCCGATAATCAAACCTATCGGTTCACCTTCTTTACATGTTGTAAATCCGAAAATTGAACCCGCAATGATTGCGAGGACCACAAACAGCATCAAAAATCCATTGATTCTCAATCCTTTAAATTCAAATTCTTTGTTTTCCATAGTCGTATTTTTAAGGTGATTATTTAATTTTTTGTAATATCATTTTGATATCATTTTCACAGCACAAAAATACAACATATTTTTAATATGCAAGAAAAAATTTGAAAAAAATTTAAAAAAATTAAATAATGTGATTTTCAGCCAGTTTCGCAAACGCAATCTTAAACCAGGCGGTATAATTTGCAGGATTTTTTTCAATATCTTTTGCGATATTTGCGACTGTCTCGTATTTATACGACTCCACTTCTTCCCTATTAATAATAGGTGTCACATCGGTGGTACCAACAAACACATGGTCGAACTCATGCTCGATGAGCCCCTGCATCACGTCGGCCTTGTAGATGAAACTGAACACCTCTTTGAGGTCGCACTCCATCCCCATCTCCTCCATCAGGCGGCGTTTTGTGGCTTGCTGGAGCGACTCTCCGTCACGAGGATGGCTGCAGCAGGTGTTAGTCCACAATCCCGGGGTATGATACTTAGTGAGAGCACGCTGTTGAAGCAGCATCTCCCCCTTGCTGTTGAAGATGAAAATCGAGAAGGCACGGTGCAGCGTCGGGTTGACGTGAGCGGCCTGCTTCTCCATCAAACCGATTTGATTGTCTTTATTATCAACGAGAACGACGTATTCAGGCATAAGCTACACGTTGAATCTGATATTGATGATATCGCCGTCTTTCACAACGTAGGTCTTACCTTCCACCGCAAATTTTCCCGCCTCCTTAACAGCCTGTTCGGAGCCGTAGTGCAGGAAATCGTCGCAGCTCATCACCTCGGCGCGGATGAAGCCACGCTGGAGGTCGCTGTGGATAACGCCGGCAGCCTCAGGAGCTGTGTCGCCCACGTGGATAGTCCATGCACGAGTCTCGTCAGGACCTGTAGTGAAGAATGATTGCAACTTCAGTGTGCTGTAAGCGAGACGCACGAGCTTGTTGACGCCAGGTTCTGTCAATCCAGCGTCTTCCATAAACAGAGCGCGGTCAGCCTCGTCGAGCTCGGCAATCTCCGACTCCAGTTTTCCGGCAAGTATAATCATATCTTCGCCATGAAGAGCGGCTTTCACAGCCTCGGTGTATTTGTTTCCGGTGAGTGCCGAAGCGTCGTCGACGTTGCAGACGTACATTATCGGCTTGACCGTAAGCAGCTGAATATCTTGGATATACTTCTTATCTTCCTCCGACACATTGGCAGTACGGGCGTTCTGCATGTTTTCCAACACCTCTTTGTAGATTGAAAGCACCTCGAAAGCGCGTTTGTTGTCTTTGTCGCCGTTTTTGAGCAGCTTCTCAACGCGTTGCAGCTTACGTGTCACGAGGTCGAGGTCGCGCACCTGAAGCTCAAGGTCAACGAGTTCCATGTCGCGCACCGGGTCTATGCTACCCTCGCTATGCGGAATGTTCGGATCGTCAAAGCAACGCAAAACGTGAATCAAAGCGTCAACGGTCTGCACCTCGGCGAGGAGTTTGTTACCGACACCCTGACCGCCCTTGCTCAAGCCCGGCAAATCAACGATTTCAACTGTGGCAGGAACTATACGCTTCGAATGCGAGATATTGTCTATGAGTTTGAGACGTTCGTCGCGCACCTCACACATTCCGATATTCGATTTAGTAGCGAATCCAATCTCTGCCTTAGTGTTTGATATACAATTAAATATAGTTGTTTTTCCAGTATTGGAAAGTCCGATAATTCCGCAATTCAGTGCCATAAAATTATTTTTTTGCAAATGTACGAATTATTTTTCATTGTGTATCAAAAATTTACCTATCTTTGCAGTCCATTTTCGAGCCTTATTCCGAAATTGGTTTTTGTGATTAAAAATCAATGACTTGAAATGGAAAAATAAAGTTTAACAATCCTCGATTGCCTAATTCGGAAGAGCCGTCGGGTACAATTTTTACACAAAAATAATGAGCGAATTAGAAAACACCGAAAAAATCCAGAAAGTGAAACCGGTTCCATCAGAAGACTTCGACTGGAGCAGCGACGCTAAGAAACACGACAGCTACAAAGCTGAAGACCGCGCACGCATGGAAGCCATGTACGAGAAGACAATGAGCCAGATCGGCGATCACGAAGTTATCGAAGGAACAGTTGTCGCAAAGACTTCACGCGAAGTCGTCGTCAACATCGGATTCAAATCAGATGGTGTTATTCCGATTTCAGAATTCCGTCACAACCCAGACCTTAAGGTGGGTGACAAAATCGAAGTCTACGTGGAGAACCAGGAAGGCATCAACGGCCAGCTCGTCCTTTCACACAAGAAGGCTCGCCTTCTCAAATCATGGGACCGCGTCAACGAGGCATTCGACAGCCAGGAGATCGTCCGCGGCTTCGTCAAGAGCCGTACAAAAGGCGGCTTGATCGTCGACGTGTTCGGCATCGAGGCATTCTTGCCAGGTTCACAGATCGATGTCAAACCTATCCGCGATTACGACGTATTCGTCAACAGCACAATGGAATTCAAGGTTGTTAAGATCAACCAGGAGTACAAGAACGTGGTCGTTTCACACAAAGCCCTCATCGAAGACGAAATCGAGCAGCAGAAGAGCGAAATCATCAGCAAGCTTGAAAAAGGTCAGGTTCTCGAAGGCGTTGTCAAGAACATCACCAACTACGGCGTGTTCATCGACCTCGGCGGTGTTGACGGTCTTATCCACATCACCGACCTTTCATGGGGCCGTATCAACGATCCTAAGGAAATCGTCCAACTCGACCAGCAGATCAAGGTCGTTATCCTCGACTTCGACGACAGCAAGAAACGCATCGCCCTCGGTCTCAAGCAGCTCACCCCACATCCATGGGATGCTCTCGACCCGAACCTCAAAGTTGGTGACGTCGTTAAGGGTAAAGTCGTTGTCCTCGCCGACTACGGCGCGTTCATCGAGATCGCTCCAGGCGTTGAAGGTCTCATCCATGTCTCAGAAATGTCATGGTCACAGCACCTCCGCACAGCTCAGGACTTCCTGAAGATTGGCGACGAAGTGGAAGCCAAGGTCCTCACCCTCGACCGCGAAGAGCGCAAGATGAGCCTCGGTATGAAGCAGCTCGTCCCGGATCCATGGGAGAACATCCAGGAGCGTTATCCAAAGGGTTCAAAACACACCGCCACAGTGCGCAACTTCACTAACTTCGGCATCTTCGTCGAACTTGAAGAAGGCGTTGACGGTATGATCCACATCTCAGACCTCAGCTGGTCGAAGAAGATCAAACATCCGGCAGAGTTCACCAAGATCGGTGACAAGATCGATGTCGTGGTCCTCGACGTTGACCAGGAGATCCGCCGCTTGAGCCTCGGCCACAAGCAGCTCGAAGAGAACCCATGGGATGTGTTCGAAAGCATCTTCACTGTCGGTTCAATCCAGCAGGGAACAATCATCAGCACAAGCGACAAGGGCGTCATCGTCTCATTGCCATACGGTGTTGAAGGCTTCTGCCCGAACCGCCACCTGAAGAAAGAAGACGGCACAACCGCTAAAGTTGACGAGACTTTGGATTTCAAGGTCATCGAGTTCTCGAAGGAAAACAAGAAGATCATCCTCTCACACTCACGCATCTGGGAAGACAAGCAGAACGCTGCAGCAGAAGTTGAGACAGCTGAGAAGGAGAAAGCTGCAAAGAACACAAAGCGCGCTGTGAAGCAGATCAACGACAACGTTGAACGCACAACTCTCGGCGACCTCGATGTTCTCGCAACATTGAAAGAAAACCTCGAGAAAGAGGAAAAAAGCGGAAAATAAGACTTTAGACGTTAGTCTTTAGTTTTTAGACCTTAGTAGAGACGTCATTATGGCGTCTCTACATTTTTTATATATTTGCAAAAAAATTTCATTATGGAAATCACTCATAAAAACAATTCAAGAGACGGCTACTTCATCGCCGAGGAAAACGGCAAGCGGATGGGATACATCTCCTACGAATGGATGAACGACTCAGTCTTTGCCATCATGCACACTGTTGTTGAGCCAGCATTTCAAGGCAGAGGCATCGCCAAAGCCTTGCTTGACGCCGCCGTGGCATACGCCCGCGAAAACAGCCTCCGCATCCATGCCATCTGCTCATATGTGGTAAGACAGTTTGAGAAGCCGGAATACGATGATGTGAACAGCAGGAAGTAGAGGCGAATCATTATTCGCCCCTACGATTTTTACAAAAAAAATCACCAAACCCCTTGACAAACAACAAAAAATGTTGTATCTTTGCATCGTCAAGCGAGATGCTGGCGCCGTTGCGATTACTTCGGGAAGGTTGATGATCCCACAAAGCAGCGGCTTTTTTTATTCCAGTTGTGGAAGCGTCACTGAATACTGAAGAAACATCATTGAAGGATTTAGCCTCAAGTGACGGACAATAAATTGTTTTTCCATCAAGATTATTAAGATGCTTCTTGAGGAAATCCCTTCTTTCTGCCACCGATTCCGGGATAGAATCTATTAACTCTTTCGAAACTGTGTTTTTAACAACCGGATAAGTTGTAAAAACCTTGCCTTTTTTCTCGTAAAACTCTTTTTTTGCCATACATTTAATTTTTACATTAAACAATAAAAATTCCTTTCGCAATCCTGCGAACTCCCAATCCCATTAGTATTTTGTTTTACGATGCTCTTTAGTTTTGATTCTAAATCGGGGACAAAGATACAGAAAATTTTGGTTTTGGTAATAATGGTTACAAGAAAAAAATTGAATGTAACTTATTAATCCTAATCTTCTGGATTATCTTCAGCTTTTAGAGACCAATCTGCGTTACTTTTAACAATAATCTGCGCTGAACCTCCTTCTGCAGGTAAAAATATTTGTTTAGGACCATCTATAACTATGTATGGCGATTGATTAAATTTTGTATTTTCTTTTATACGTTTTTCAACAAATCCTAATTTTGTTTCATAATATGTCTCTCGCAAAGTGTTTTCTTCTCCAATTGTACCCCAAAATGGTCCAGAATGTATCTCTTTAAGTTCTTCATAACTATAGCATATCGGATCTGATACTTCGAACAAAGACATTAAAACATTACAATACTTTTGTTCAATGTCACTATTAATTACAGGAATTGCTATATTCTCCAAATAGTCTTCTTTGTATGGAAAATCATCAGCCAAATGTGTTGATGTATATGCCACGCCCCATGCCAATGAATATGGTCCGCATTCTGTCTCTTTTTTCTTTCTATTCGACGATATAATCAATTCAAGGACTAATTGCGGAATAATATATTCAGGTTTGAAATGTCCATCTCTATGTAATACTTTAAATTGACAAGCAATAACACAAACAAGACGTTTTAATAAATCCAGCAATTTTTCAGTTTCATAATCTTCTTTAGTGGGTTTTCTCAAATCATAAACCTTAAATTCTTCAACAACTTTATAACCCGAAAAATATAATTCATCAAACGACGGACGCCCCATTTCTTCCCAACAATCATAAACAGAATTCCCCAAATATAAGCAAGGATATCCCAAGGCACTAAAACGTTCAGTTTTAATGATTTCGCGTTTGTTATTAGGGATATGAAACATATCAGCATACGATTTTATAGTACCGTCGTTAATTCTTGCGCGATAATAATATTGGTCCGTAATCTCTGTCTTTCCTATTGTAATCACTCCGATGTCCAATGCACCATCAGTATTTGTGATGCTATCTTTTAAAAGCACATACGCATCGCTATGGCATCCTTCCAAATATTTCTTCAGCACCGATTTGATGGCTTTTATCTTATCTTTTATATCTTGTATTATTTCATTTCTAACACTTGTGTTTTCGAACAGATCCACATCAAGGCTTTCAACATCCGCTAAGTAGTATTTATATGCATTATCAACATCTTCCAAGAAATTATCAGATATTCTTTCTATTGGAAGCATTTGATTAATCTTATCAAAAAACTCTTCTTTATTCATAGCAGAACTATTAATACTTCATTAAACACACAGATGCTAAAATAAAACGACAGCACTTATTACATCACCGCTCTCAGCAAGCTCTCTTTTACAAAAGCATTAAGAGATATGCCTTCTGCTTGCGCCATAGCTGCCACTTTCGCGTGTAATTCAACAGGAATTCTCACATTGAAACTTCCGCTGTATGACTTGTGAAGTTCAATTCCGTTAGCTTTGCAATGCTCGATGTAATCGTCAACAGCATTGATAAAATCGGCTTTTAGTTCTGACAAGGTTTGTCCCTCGTAAGTTATCAAAACGCCTTTGTCAAGCCCGAGAACTTTCCCATAAAGAGTGTCGTCCTCAAGCTCTGCCTCAATGCTTCCAATAAATCCTTTGTACTTTAGTGTTTCCATCTTAGATTAGGTTGTTATTTTGTAGGTATATTACGATGTCTTTCAATGCATTGGGTTTTATAATTGATGACGGATGCGGCTTGTGAGCCAAATATTGCAACTGCTTTTTGCAGTTATAAAACCTTATTCTCGAGCCTGATGTCTTCCCTTTATTATCAATCTCAAATCCCAACTGAATTAGCAACGATTCCAATTCAGCAAATGTAAAATCCTTCGGCAACATCAACAATCTCTGAACCAATTTCTCTTTCTTACTCATTGTTTTTTTTGCAACTAAAATTCAGTTGCAAAGATATATATAAATTTTGAATTGTCAAGTGTTTTTGAAAAAAAATTTTAACATCCCATCACTTGTTGTGATTCCATTACTTTGAATAAGTTTTAAGCTGCTCTTTTGTTTCGGTTCTAAATCGGGAACAAAGATACGAAAAATTTTGGCTTTGGCAAGAGGAATTATGAGGGAATGTAACATTTATGGCAAATACATGTCCAATCCTATAAACAAAAAAGCAGCGCTATTACCACGCTGCTTTAAAGTTGACACATCTTAAAAAAAATCATTACTGATACAATTCACTGATAACTTTCGCTTTTTTAAGCAATCTAATTTCATACCTACCATTCTTAAACTCAGTAAGACTAACTAAAGCATATCTAGTATTAATTACTTTGCTCAAAAACTCGTAAGTAACATAATATTCTGTATAATTATCACTCACCACTGTTCCAGGTCTCCATTCAAAAACTTCGATTAAGTTTAGCGTCTGTTCTTCATATAATTTCATTTGTTTTTCTTTAAGCTGTAATAAATCTGACACTATTTGTTGAGGATTAGCAAGATTTCTTGCCATTTCATTGCGTCTAGTTCTTTCCTCCATGCTCGTTTTCCCAGGATTTAAATACGTGCCATAGGTACCATAATCTCGCTCATATTTTTTATCTAAACCTAATTTTTTAAGAACATAATTTTGATACTCTTCGACACCATTATAATACACATTATCAAATGCCCTAAAATTTACTAGTTCCAAATCATCTTCAAAATGATCAGAATATTTATTAGACCAATCATATTTATCACACCAGAAATAATACAAAACATCATTATATGTTACAGAACCATCTTTACTTTGCAAGTGATTCACGTACATATCATCAAACTTATCGTTAATAGGTCTATAATATTCAAATGCGTATTTTCTTACCCAATTTTTCACCCATACATCTTTAGCATGTTGTGGTCCTGTCTGTTGTTTTTCCTCTTTAGGCTTCTCTTCCTGCATACACGAGACTAACGTCAATGAAATGATTGCAAGCAAACAAATGCTTATTTTCTTTAATGTTTTCATGGTGTTATTATTTTTGATTACACAATTTTTTAATTAATTTAATTATAGCTTCTGCCATTATGTTATTCATATCATCAATAAATGGTGAATCCTTATCAGCGTTGAAATTTTGGAACCATACTTCATAGTACTCTTGCAACTCATCATATACGTTTTTAATTGTTTGTCCTTTTGAACGTGCTGCGCAAACAATAACATCAGCTCCTTTTTGAACAGCGAGTCTAAGCCATTCCGCTTGTTTTGAATTCGGATCTCCTTGTGTAACTACAGCAACTGTTTTTCCTTTGACATTAAAACATGCAAAACTATCAATCCCATCAGAAATAATCGGTTCTATAGGTTCCCCCAATTTTGATATGACTCTTTGCAAAACAGATGTCTTGCCCCAATTAGCACCGGCATAATCACATATAAAATACTTAATCATTTTTATTTATTTGTTTTTCAATACTTTTAGAAAGTCGTTTATCCTTATTTTTATTTAGAATACATTAAAAAAGCGTGGCACTTTTTCGCTTCATCTGGAATGTGAGGTTCTGGACGACCTAATCTATTCAAATGCTTACGAACAAAGCCCACGCAAATTGCGTGAGCGTCATCTGCTTTGTTCTTGAATAGATTATTATGAAATTGTCCAGATTTCACATTTCCAAGATACTGCTTCTAACGCTTTTCCAATATGTCTTTAAAGTGTGCGCAAGGAATTACGCTTTTATATCATAGGCAAATATTTTTGTTAATAATCTTTTATCGGTGCAAAGATAATCATTTTTTCGAAGAAAACAAAATATTGTAAGATTTTGGATAAGATATTGTGAGATTTCTCGCCAAAGGCGATGTTTTTCCTATCTTTGCAAAAAAATTTTCATTATGGCAAGCAATCCTGATTTTGTACAATATATCGCCGACCAGTGCGAAAGGGCTGGCGAAATAATGGTCAAAAAGATGTTCGGCGACTACGGCATCTATTGCGACGGTGTCATCTTCGGCCTAATTTGCGACAACTGTTTCTATCTGAAACCGACAGAAGCCGGCCGAGCCATGCTCCGCATTGTCAATATGCGTCCACCCTACGATGGAGCAAAAGACTATTTCTTCATTGAAGATGTCGATGATCGCGACTATATGTCGGAACTGGTTAAAACGACATGTAAGGAATTACAACTACAGAAATCTAATAATAAAAGAAGGTCCCAACGAAATCATCCTCGACCAGGCGAACAGATGTAATTCGTTGGAACCTTTAGGGTTGGAATTGGAACGGATTATTTTACGAAAACGTTAATAAAGTCTTTAGTCGCTAGTCGTTAGTCTTTAGTAATCCTTTTCACCCATAAACTAAAGTCTAAAGACTAAAAACTAAAGACTACTTCAGCGCTGATGCCTGATGATATTCACGGGCACCGAGTTCCTTATCGAACATGAACAGTCCGAGAGGATTGTCACCAATCATTTTCACTGCTGAGAGGTTCTTTTCGGCCTCTTCCTCCTCTTCCACCTGCTCGTCGATGAACCACACCATACGGTTCTGTGTAGCATAGTCCTTGGCTTCGATAGCAAGTTTGTTGATATTGTGAATCATGGCCGTCACTTTCTGCTCATGAGCGAGAGTGTCTTCAAAGGCCTCAAGCGGTGATTTCCATTCTGTCTCAACCTTGGCAATAGGTTTCAAAACCACGCGGGCACCACGGCTCTGCATGTATTTGTAAAGAATCATGGCGTGATCCTGCTCTTCCTTGAACTGAACCTCGAACCAGTTGGCTATGCCGTCCAAGCCTTTTGCGCGGAAGTTTGTACCCATTGAAAGATAAAGATATGCCGACCAAAGTTCAGCATTGATTTGCGCATTGATAGCGTCTTCAATTTTTTTGTTCATAGTAGTTAATCTTTAATTTCTAAAATCCTCATTGCAAAATTACATTTCTTTTTTTATCTAGTCAAGATTTTTTAAAATAATTTTCATCCCAACAAAAAAATGCTTTAACTTTGTATGGATTAAAATCTCAACTATATGACAGCATTCTCATCATCCGATAAACAGCAACTTGAATCCTTAGGAATTTCAGCACAACAAGTTGAAAATCAGATTGTTCAGTTTAAGAACGGATTTGCTTACAGCGATTTGAAAGCCCCAGCCACCATCGGAAAAGGCATAATACGTTTTTCCGACAAGGAAATCAAAGAACTTGTAAAGCAATTTGATGAGGACAAGCAATATTACGATATTATCAAGTTTGTGCCAGCCTCCGGAGCTGCAAGCCGAATGTTCAAGGATCTGTATGCCATGACACCTGCTGCTGTCGAGATTTTCATCAATGGCATTCATAACTTCGCCTTCTTCCACGATTTGAAATATCAGCTTCAAGCCAAAGGCAAAGACATTGAGCAGATGTTGAAAGACAAGGAATATAAGGAGATTATCGACACTTTGCTCAACGCAGACGGCATGAACTACGGCAACCTTCCGAAAGCCTTGCTAAAGTTCCACAAATACGGCAATTCAACCCGTCTTGCCATGGAAGAGCACCTCGTGGAAGCTGCTGAATACAGCCGCGACGGCGATGTGGCCCAGCTGCATTTCACAGTATCCCAGGAGCATCTCGACATCTTCAAAAAGATTGTGGATTATGTAGTCCCGAAATACGAGAAACAGTTTGGCATAAAATACCATATCACTTTCTCGGTGCAGAAGCCTTCTACCGACACCATAGCCGTCGACATGAACAACGAGCCTTTCCGCGACAAAGACGGCAAGCTAGTGTTCCGTCCGGGAGGCCACGGCGCTCTGATACAGAATCTCAACGACTTACATAAGGAAATCATCTTCATAAAGAACATCGACAATGTGGTCCCAGACCGACTGAAGCCCACCACTTACGAATATAAAAAGGTGCTTGGCGGCTATCTGTTCCGCCTGCAGCAGCAACAGTTCGAGTATCTGGAAATGCTTGACGGCGGCAACCTAACCAACGAAGAGCTGGACGAGATCACCGCTTTCGCCAAAGACAAGCTGATGATAGACATCCCCGATTTCTTCAGCACCTACAACGAGATCGAGAAAATAGACTTCCTCTATGGCAAACTCAACCGCCCTATGCGCGTATGCGGCATGGTGAAAAACGAGGGCGAGCCTGGCGGAGGACCATACTTCACCCGTAACAGCAGCGATGAGATTTCTCTCCAGATTGTAGAGTCGTCGCAAATCGACCACAAAAACGAGAAGCAGGAGGCAATGTTCCGCTCCTCCACCCACTTCAACCCTGTCGATTTGGTATGCGCCACCCAGGATTTCAAGGGCAACTCGTTTAACCTTCCGGATTATGTAGACCCTGAGACCGGCTTCATCTCATTGAAGTCGAAAGACGGCAAAGACCTGAAAGCCATGGAGCTTCCCGGCCTCTGGAACGGCGCCATGGCAGACTGGATCACCATCTTCGTCGAAGTCCCGATTCTGACGTTCAACCCGGTGAAAACGGTCAATGACTTGCTGAGAGATACACACCAATAAAAAAAGCCGCTTCACAGCGGCTTTTTTCTACACTCATTATGTGAAAACATTATTTTATTTTTTCAACAATAGCTTTGAAAGCTTCTGGGTTGTTCAAAGCCAGGTCGGCTAAAACCTTGCGGTTGAGGTCGATGTTGGCGGCGTGAATTTTACCCATAAATGTACTGTAGGTCATACCGTACTCATGAGCTGCGGCATTGATACGTACAATCCAAAGGCTTCTGAAATCGCGTTTCTTAGCCTTTCTGTCGCGATAGGCGTAGGTTAAGCCCTTCTCGTAAGAGTTCTTAGCCACTGTCCAGACGTTTCTACGTGCGCTGAACTGGCCTTTCGTCTGTTTTAAAACTTTTTTGCGTCTTGCTCTTGAAGCGACTGCATTAACTGATCTTGGCATAATTTTCTAATTTTTATCCGTTAGAGCGCCCCGCATCTTTCCGGGAACTTTCTTCCGCTCTAACAAGTTTAACAATTTTGTTGATTACATGAGAAGCATTTCTCTCACAGCAGCCATGTTGGCCTGCTCCACTATTGTCTGATGACCTAAAGCGCGTTTACGTTTGTTGGTCTTCTTTGTCAAAATGTGGCTGTGATAAGCGTGCTTTCTCTTGACTAAACCGGTGCCAGTGATTCTGAAACGTTTCTTGGCAGCGGATTTTGTTTTCATTTTAGGCATTTTAAAAACTATTTTTAAGTTACTAATGAGTGTATTCTATTTCTTTGGAGCTATCATCATCAACATGCGCTTACCTTCCAGTTTGGGCAACGACTCAACCTTGCCTACATCTTCCAACGCCTGAGCGAACTTGAGCAATATCAGCTCTCCCTGCTCCTTGTAGGCGATAGAACGTCCGTGGAAGAACACGTCGACTTTCACCTTAGCACCCTCTTCGAGGAATCTCTTGGCGTGGTTCAATTTGAACTCGAAGTCGCTGTCGCCTATCTGGGCTCCCAGTCTCAACTCCTTGACCACCACCTTGGTAGCCTTAGCCTTGATTTCCTTCTGTTTCTTCTTCTGATCGAAGAGGAACTTCTTGTAATCCATGATCTTACAGACCGGCGGATTGGCGTTTGGTGAAATTTCCACCAAATCGAGACCTGCCTCGTCTGCCATTCTGATGGCTTCGCGAATCGGGTGAATCTCGTTGTCACCGGCTTCGCCAACCACTCTGACCATCGGTGCCGTGATCCTGTTGTTTATTCTGTGAGGATCATCGTTTTGTTGTTTTCTCGGAGGTCTGTTCGGATTGCCTCCGTTGTTTGCTTGAAGTGCTATGGTATTTATCTCCTATATTAGTTAAACAATAATAATTAATATTCCACTTTCTGTTCTTCATTCACCTGATTTTCAATCATCTTGGCGAATTCAGCTATTGTCACCGAACCGAGGTCGCCTGTACCGCGCTTACGCACTGACACCAGACCTTCACCTTCTTCCTTCTCGCCCACTATGAGCATGTAAGGAATCTTCTTCAATTCGGCGTCACGGATCTTACGGCCTATCTTCTCGCTTCTGTCGTCGAGCAACACTCTGACTTCAGCGTTCTTGAGGTCGTTGTACACCTTCTCGGCATACTCCTGATACTTCTCGCTAATAGGCAGTATGATAGCCTGGTCTGGAGCGAGCCAGAGCGGGAAGTCACCGGCGCAGTGCTCGAGCAACACAGCCACGAAACGTTCCATTGAGCCGAACGGGGCGCGGTGAATCATAACCGGGCGGTGTTTCTCGTTGTCAGAGCCAATGTATGTGAGGTCGAAACGCTCAGGCAGGTTGTAGTCAACCTGGATGGTACCAAGCTGCCAACGACGGCCGAGTGCGTCTTTCACCATGAAGTCCAACTTCGGACCGTAGAAAGCTGCCTCGCCGAGCTCTTCTCTTGCCGGAAGGTTCTTCTCAGCGCAAGCTTCCTTGATGGCCTGTTCCGCTCTCTCCCAGTTCTCGTCTGTACCGACGTATTTGGTAGTATTGTTAGGGTCACGGAGTGAAATCTGTGCCTCGAAGTTTTCGAATTTCAATGCCTTGAAGATGATTTCGATGATATTCATCACGCGGAGGAACTCGTCTTTCACCTGATCTGGACGGCAGAAGATGTGAGCGTCATCCTGGGTGAACGAACGCACACGTGTCAAGCCGTGCAACTCACCGCTCTGCTCGTAACGGTACACTGTACCGAACTCTGCCAAACGCAGCGGGAGGTCCTTGTATGAACGTGGCTGCCACTTGTAAATCATGCAGTGATGAGGGCAGTTCATAGGCTTGAGCAAATAAACCTCGCCTTCCTCAGGAGTTGTAATCGGCTGGAAGCTGTCCTTGCCGTAGTGATCCCAGTGACCTGATGTCACATACAGATTCTTGTTACCGATATGAGGGGTGATAACCTGCTCATAACCATAGTGTTTCTGAATCTTTGTAAGATATTCCTGGAGACGGTTACGCAAAGCTGTACCTCTTGGGAGCCACATCGGGAGACCTTTGCCAACCATGTCGGTGAACATGAAAAGCTCAAGCTCACGACCGAGTTTGCGGTGATCGCGTTTCTTAGCTTCCTCAAGAAGAACAAGGTATTCTTCGAGCTCTTTCTGCTTCGGGAATGTGATACCGTAGATACGTGTCAGCTGCTTGCGGTTCTCGTCACCACGCCAGTAAGCGCCAGCGATAGATGTCAGCTTCACAGCCTTGATGCATGAGGTATCCGGGATATGAGGTCCGCGGCACAAATCGGTGAATGTACCTGATTTGTAGTATGTGATGGTACCGTCCTCAAGCTCGTTGATAAGCTCTACTTTGTACTCATCACCTTTCTCAGTGAAATATTTCAAAGCGTCAGCCTTGCACACGTCAACACGCTCAAATGCCTGTTTTTCCTTGGCGAGCTCGAGCATCTTTTTCTCAATCTTCACGAGGTCTTCCTCTGTCAATGTCATGTCACCGGTATCGATGTCATAATAGAAACCGCTCTCAATGGCCGGGCCAATGCCGAACTTCACGCCTTTGTACAGCTGCTCGATAGCTTCTGCCATAAGGTGAGCCGATGAGTGCCAAACTGTAGCTTTTCCCTCCGGATCGTTCCATGTAAAGAGCTGAATATGAGCGTCTTCGTTGATAGGACGAAGCGCATCCCACATCTTGTCGTTAACTTTTGCTGACAAAACGTTGCGGGCCAAGCCTTCGCTAATGCTTTTGGCAATGTCCATTGGCGTTACACCCGCCTCAAACTGTCTGACTCCACCGTCAGGAAATGTTACATTTATCATATCAAAATAATTTCTAAAAAAAGCGCTGCAAAAATACAAAAAAAATTAACACGAAATTCACTGATTTTCAAAAATTTTTCAATCGATTCTCACCGTCTTCAAATTGAGCAGATTCACAGGATTTCCATTGAATCCCGACACCCGTTTGTTGACAAAGCGCAACACCTCGTCGTAGAACAGTATCACAACCGGCGCTTCAGTCATCATCAGTGAGTCCATTTCATGATATATTTGGGCCCTCTCATGCAAGTCGTTAGTAGCAATTGCGGTCTCGTAAAGCCTGTCGTATTTACGGTTTGAATAGTGAGTGTAGTTAGGACCCTTCGGAGCGAAATTTTCGGTAGTGAAAAGTGAGAGATAGTTTTCCGCATCAGGATAGTCTGCCACCCAAGAACTACGGAAAAATGGCAAGCTGCACTGGGCTCGCTTTTCGCGCAAAGCCGCAGGCATCATCTCCTCCACCTTACAGACCAAGCCCACATCGGTCACCGACGACTGCACAAACTTGGCCAAATCAATATAATCCTTTGTGGTATAAAGCTTTATCTCACTCCCGTGCAGCTGATATTTGTCGATAAGCTCGAACGATTTCTGCTGATTGAAAGCATATCCTATTGCACCCAAACTGTCATATCCTGGCAAGCCTGCCGGAATGATTCCACCGTTACCGGGCCTTCCTATGCCGTTTCTCAAATAATGCAGCATCTTCTCCCTGTCAATGGAATAATTCACCGCCTGACGCAAAGCCACAGCACGCTCTTTATCGTCTTTTTCCTCTTGAGTATCAATGTAAAACGACAGATATTCCGTATTCAGATATGGCTCACGGATCAGATAAAACCTGTCTTCGTATTTACTCCTCAAATGCCCGTCACGGGTCAGAAGCTCGTCTTTGTAGCGTGCATCCACGCCCGACATGAAATCGGTTTTGCCCTTCACAAATTCCATGAAGGCAACCTGCTTGTCGATGAGGAAACTCACTGAAACAGCGTCCAGATAAGGCAAGCGTTCACCGTCCTCAAACTCGAAATATTCAGGGTTTTTGCGCATCACCAGACGTACGCCTTCCTTCCAATACTGGAATTTGAAAGGTCCTGTTCCCACTGGATGCCTACCGAAGTTTTCACCGTAAAACTCCACCGCTTCGTGAGGCACCACCGAAGCGTAGTTCATTGACAATATCCCCAAAAACGCCGGAAACGACTCTTTCAGTTCAATCTGAAAAACACTGTCGTTCAACGCCCGGATGGCATATCCGTCTTTATCTTGCCTGACTTGGGCAAATATCCATGTTCCAGGGGAGCTTAACTTACGGTCAAGCAATCGGTTGAATGAATACTCAAAATCTCGAGCCACCACCCTTCTGCTCTGTCCGCCAAAGCAACTGTCATTATGAAAAAACACGTCGTCGCGAAGCAAGAAAGTGTATGTCCTGCCGTCATCGGAGATATCCCAACTTTTAGCAACACAAGGCACTATATCCATATTGTCGTCGAAGGCTACCAGACTGTTAAACAACTGGTTACAAGCCCAGATATGCGGCTGGTCCTTGGCATAAATCGGGTCCAAAGTGAGGATTCCCGCCGCCTCGTTGTACTTGAAAATTTTGAGATTTTCGTCAGCTGCTTTTTTCCCGCAAGAAGTGATGACCAATAACAACAATATGAGGTACAATAGTTTTTTCATTATCTATTTTTTTGCAAAATTACAATTTTGTTTAATTGCGCTGTAATTTAATAGTTGTTTTTTTAGCCATTAGCCACTAGCTATTAGCCACTAGTTTTGTGGTAGATTTAAAAAAACTGTATCTTTGCAAAAATTTTCACGAAATGCGCATTAAAACTTTACACGTCGACCGCGGCATCCTTGTCATAACCGACTTCGGTGACCGCACTATGATTATCCCTCTCAACAACCGCGACAAGCTGCTGAGTTTCATGCGCTCCAACGCCACCAATGTGCCGCTTTTCCCCATGCCGGTGATTGACTCACTGGCAGATGTGGCCTCACACAAGGTACAAATCAAGATGGAGGCCAAGAAAATCCTTCCCGAATGGCCCTATTTCGTTTTAGACGTAAACTTCAGGTATTCAAAGAGTTATGACATCTCATTTGAGGAGCCGTTTTTCAAGCTCTCCCACCCTCTCGACGACGGCACCGACTTCTTCCGCCTCGAATACGAGGAGATTGAGAGTGACTTCACTCCCAACGGCAAATACCGTGGCGCCCACGCCCGTCGCTATCACCTCGACGAGATAATGGAAAGTCTGGAATATCTCGTTAAAGACATCCCAGACTTACATATCGAAGCAGTGATTCAAACCACCGCCGGCGAAATATATACCTCCGAAAAGGTATTATTCAAACAGAATTTACTTTTCTGATCTCGAACGCACCGGACGAACGCATTGACCAACGCATCTGGGACTGGTGAGGTGGATACCATCCTCAGTGAAATTTGGGGCCCAAACGTCGTATGGGCGAGTTTCAACTAATGCTGTCGACCAGTAATAACCCTCACTGCCATAATAGTAGTAATCTCCGTCCATGCAGTAACCGACAGCTGGGAAGAACAGAGTTTTTCCATTCGGAGCAGTAAACAAAGCCCCTTTAGCGCCACGCTGGGTAGTCCACGAGTATGTAGTGTTTGCATACAGTTCCAGCCAATCCTCTTTTGAAGGTGTGCGCCAACCGTTACCCCAATGAACTTCAGCGGCATCGTCTTCAGGCAATAAAACCATCAAACTGTCGGTAAAGCCCTCATTGCCGCAATCAGCACTGTTACAGTACTTGGTAAGGGCAAACATGCTCTTGTTGCAATACTTGTAATTGGTCCAGGAATAAGATTCCTTTGTTTCGGTCTCAGCCCAAGCCACGTATGCGCCCGCTGCCTCAGGCTTGTCAGCACCCAAGTTGCAGGTAGCCCACAACAGACCGCTAGGCAATTCAAGGTCAACATATTCATGAGTGTCGCCACCTCCTCCACCCGAGTCGTCGTTTTTGTCTTTCTTACATCCCACAGCGAATACCATGGCTGTCATGAGCATTACAGCAGCCATTAACTTTGTAAATTTTTTCATAGCTATAATAATTAGTTAGTTTAACAGATTTACTTAACAAGGCAAAGATAAACATTATTTTGAAATAATGAATATCATTTTGCCATTATGCTTTAAAACCTGTAATCTTTTTGTGTGAATCAACCAGGAACTTATTGTAATCCAATGCATTGACATCCTGCTCTTTTTCAAGTGCAAGATCCAGAACCTCAAGCATATTGTCCACGAAATGGAACTGCAAGCCTTCTATATATTCCTTTTTGATGTCCATAAAATCGCGTTCGTTGTCACGTGACAAAATGACATCTGTCACATCGTTGCGTTTGGCTGCCAGCATCTTCTCCTGAATGCCACCTACTGGCAACACTCTGCCACGAAGCGTAATTTCGCCTGTCATGGCAAGCTTATCTTTGACTCTGCGCTGAGTGAAAGCCGATGTCAAAGCTGTCAGCATGGTGATACCTGCCGAAGGACCGTCTTTAGGCGTAGCGCCTTCAGGAACATGAATATGAACATTCCATTCTTCAAACACTATCGGATTGATTTTCAGCTCATTAGCATGTGCTTTGATAAACTCGTACGCTATGGTAGCCGACTCTTTCATCACATCACCGAGATTGCCTGTCATGTTCAGACCACCTCGACCGCGGCTCAAGCTGACCTCTATTGACAGTATCTCACCGCCGACCGGAGTCCATGCCAGACCGATAGCTACGCCAGGCATAGTATGTTTAACCTCTTCCTCATCATGATGCATAGGTACACCAAGGGCTTTCTTCAAATCGTCCGCAGTGACTCTCTTCTCGTAATCACCGCCAGTGACTATTACTTTGGCTTTCTTGCGAATAACGTCGGCTATTTTACGTTCCAGCGAACGCACGCCAGCTTCACGGGTATAGTCATCTATGATTTTATAGATTATCGCCTCCGAGAATGTCACATCTTTTGCCTTCAAGCCGTGCTCCTTCAGCTGTTTCGGGATGAGATGGCGTTTGGCAATCTCATATTTCTCCTCGCGCAGATAACCGTTCAGGTCGATGATTTCCATTCTGTCACGCAAGGCCGGATGTATTGTCTGAAGATTGTTGGCCGTAGCCACAAACATCACCTTCGAGAGATCATAGTCGAGCTCGATGAAGTTATCGTTGAAGGTGTTATTCTGTTCAGGGTCAAGAATTTCGAGCAAGGCAGCCTGAGGGTCGCCATTGATATTGTTGCCGCTCACCTTGTCTATCTCGTCAAGCACAAAGACCGGATTGGACGACTTCACCTTTTTCAGATTTTGAATGATTCTGCCAGGCATAGCTCCAATATAAGTCTTACGGTGACCGCGCAGTTCTGACTCGTCGCGCACGCCGCCCAACGACATGCGTATATATTTGCGTCCCAAGGCTTTAGCTATAGACTTTCCAAGCGATGTCTTACCGACTCCGGGAGGTCCCACCAAGCACAAAATCGGGGATTTCATATCGTTTTTCAGCTTCAGCACTGCCAGATGCTCCACTATTCTATCCTTGATTTTTTCAAGTCCGAAATGATCCTTGTCGAGCACTTTCTGAGCATGCTCAAGGTCGAAATTGTCTTTGGTATATTCGTTCCACGGCAACTCCACCAGATATTCCAGATAGTTATGCTGAACGCCGTAGTCGGCAGCCTGAGGATTCATGCGCTGCAGTTTCTGCAGTTCCTTTTCAAACACATCAGCTACTTCCTTGCTCCACTTCTTCTTCGCTGCTTTAGCCTTCAACTCCTTGACATCCTGTTCGTTAGGCGTTCCGCCCAGCTCTTCTTGAATGGTACGCAACTGCTGGTTGAGCAGGTATTCGCGCTGCTGCTTGTCGAGATCGGTCTTAACCTTGCTCTGAATCTGCTGTTTCAGGTCGACCATCTGAAGCTCTTTGCTGAGAAGCTTCAGAAGCATGTTGGCAAACTTGGTGATATCGTTTATTTCCAACAGTTTCTGGCGGTCTTCCATGTTAGCTATAAGGTTGCTACCTATGAAATTGACCATAAACCACGGGCTCTCGATGTTGCGTATGGCAAAAGTAGCCTCAAAGGGCACTGCTCCAGAACGCTGCACTATCTGCATGGCTGTGTCCTTAATACTCTGAATGAGGGCTTTGAACTGTCGGTCACGAGGCACTGGCTGGTTGTCGCCAAAAGGAGTGACGCGTGCTCTCATATAAGGTTCGGTAGTAGTCACCTCCTCAAGTCTGAAACGACGTTTTCCTTGTATGATGACAGTGGTGTTTCCGTCAGGCATTTCAAGGGTTTTCATCACCTGTGCTATAGTGCCTATTTCAAAAAGGTCAGCCTGCTGAGGCTCCTCCACCTTGGCGTCACGCTGAGTGATGACTCCCACGTCTATACCTTTCTTATATGCGTCTCTCACCAGACGGATGGTCTTGCTGCGGCCCACAGTGATGGGAATAACCACACCGGGAAACAGCACAGCATTGCGGAGAGCCATAATCGGAATCTCTTCCGGCAGCTGCTCCTCGTTCATGCGTCTCTCGTCTTCGGGAGAGAACAACGGAATATATTCGCCATCGGCTTCAACAATGTCGCTGAAGACTATATCCTTGTTAATCTGATTGTCCATTCGATATAAATTTTTCTGCCCCGTACAAAAATCGTGCCAAAAAAAGCCCTTGTCATTTCTGGCAAGGGCAAAACTTCATTATGAAAAATTTAACAAACCTATTCTGGGATTATTTTTTCTTTGCGTCCTGGAATTTTTTGTATTTGCTGTTGAACTTATCAACACGACCTGCTGTGTCGACGAGTTTCATCTTACCTGTGTAGAACGGGTGTGATGTGTTTGAAATTTCAAGTTTCACCAGCGGATACTCTTTTCCGTCTTCCCACACGATTGTGTCCTTAGTGTTGATGGTGGAACGTGACATGAAAGCCTGGTCGTTTGACATGTCTTTGAACACGACTAAGCGATAATTCTTTGGATGTATGTCTTTTTTCATTGCTTGTATAATTTTCTTCTAATTCGGACCGCAAAATTACAACTTTTTCTTATACGCCAAGCATTTTTTTGAAAATTTTTTAAAAATTTTTCTATTATTGATAATCAAGATATTACAGGCCGATTGCAAACGTATTTTATTAATTATGTCAGTAATTTTGTCGGAAATTATGGCAGTTTTTATGACAAAGACTCAAATTTCTTTCAAACTGTATTTTCCGCAGAACAGCCATTCCAGTTTCCTGTTCTCTGAAATTTTGCCCGACCAATAGCTTTTGATGGCATTATAATAATCGGTATATATATTAACAGGTGTAAGCTGCTGAAGCCAGCTGGCGTCGTATCTGTCCAAGCTGCGCTCCTCCTCTATTGTCACCTCGCATAGCTTAGCATTATTGTCAGGATTGTACATTTTATTAAATTGCACCGCAACTCCCAAATTCTCGTACACCATCAGAGCTCCCAAACGGCTGCCCTTATCCGGAAACTCCATTTTTCTGACATACTCCAGGAAACATTCCATGATCAGATGCAAATCGTAGGTATTCAGCACCAGATTCTTGAATTTTTGATATTTTTCGTAGCTCTCAAGCAATTCTTTCAACTCTCTGATGGATACTATTGATATTTCCTCACTGGCGTTGATGTTGCGGGCATTAATGTGAGTTTTGTCCCTCTTCTCAGCTATATCTATGCTTTGTATCAAGGTCGGAAGCTGCTGCAGACTCATAAAGACGGTATCAAGCTGAAGATGTGTCTCTTTCCAAAATGGCATAATAGTGTTGAAAACAGGCATAATATCAAGGAGTCGCGTCACATTGACATGCGGCTCAGCCATGTCTGTATCAAGTGTCCCGCCAAGCCTTTCAGACTTAACGTCAGGTATACGGAAGAAAACGTTTTCTAGCATAGGACTGATTTGAGCGCAAAATTACGAATTATTGCTAAAAACAAACAACAATCAGTAAAAAAAAGATTTTTTCTTTAATGTGTTTTATATTAATATAATTAGTAATTTTGCAGTGCTAAAAATAACACTGGAAATTTAATTAAATCACTTAAAATATAAACGTAATGAAACACAATTTCAATGCGGGACCATGTGTCCTTCCAAAGGAAGCCGTTGAATCAACAATCAACGCAATTCGTAATTTCGACAACACAGGCATCGGTCTGATGGAGATCTCTCACCGTACTCCGGGTTGGGAGCGCATCATGGAGGAAACACGCCAGCTGTGGCGCGACATCCTCAACATCCCTGCTGAGTATGAAGTTTTGTTCCTCGGTGGTGGCGCAAGCACACAGTTCTTCACAGTGCCTGCCAACCTTCTGAAGACAAAGGCTGCTTACCTCCAGACAGGTGTTTGGGCAAAGAAAGCCGCTAAAGAAGCCAAGCTTTTCGGTAAAGTCGAGATCGTCGCTTCTTCAGAAGACAAGAACTACACCTACATCCCTAAGGGCTACACCATCCCTACAGATGCCGACTATTTCCACATCACAACCAACAACACAATCTACGGTACAGAGATCCGCACCGATATGGATTGCCCAGTGACACTCGTTGCTGATATGTCATCAGATATCATGAGCCGTCCAGTCGACGTGAAGAAATACGGTCTCATCTACGGTGGCGCTCAGAAGAACGTAGGTCCTGCCGGCGTGACATTCGTCATCGTCCGCAAAGACCTCCTCGGCAACATCGGCGACCGCGCTTATATGAACCCACTTCCAACAATGGTTGACTATAAGACACACGCTGCTGAAGAAGCCAAGAACGTCAGCATGTTCAACACACCTCCAGTACTTCCTATCTTCGTCATGCACGAGACTCTGACATGGTTGAAGAACACCATCGGTGGTGTCGAGGCTATGAACAAACTCGCTGTCAAGAAGTCAAACCTCCTCTACGAAGAAATCGACCGCAACTCAATGTTCGTCGGTACAGCTGAAAAAGACTCACGTTCAATCATGAACCACTGCTGGGTGATGGCTCCAGGTCGTGAAGACCTCCAGGACGCTTTCATGGCATTCGCAAAAGAACGCGGCATGGTCGGTATCAAGGGTCACCGTTCAGTCGGCGGCTTCCGCGCTTCATTATACAACGCCTGCCCAATCGAGTCAGTTGAAGCTCTCGTTCAGTGCATGCAGGACTTTGAAAAAGCTAATAAATAAGCTATTAGCTATTAGCCATTAGCCATTAGCTATTAGCAATTAGCAGTAAATAATTTAAAAGATTAAAAATGAAAGTATTAGTTGCAACAGAAAAGCCATTCTCAGCAGCAGCTGTCAATGGTATCCAAAAAATAGTTGAAGAAGCTGGTTACAACTTCGCAAAACTCGAGAAATACACCGACGTTCAGCAGTTCTACGATGCAGTCGCTGACGCTGACGCTCTCATCGTGCGTTCAGACAAGGTGACCAAGGAAGTCATCGACCACGCCAAGAACCTCAAGATCGTGGTTCGCGCCGGCGCAGGTTTCGACAACCTCGACCTCGCTGCTTGCACAGCAAGAGGCATTGTCGCTATGAACACTCCAGGTCAGAACTCAAACGCAGTTGCTGAATTGGCAATCGGCATGATGATCTACATGGCCCGTAACACATTCAAACCTGGCACAGGTTGCGAATTGAAGGGCAAGAGAGTCGGTATCCAGGCTTACGGTAACGTCGGCCGCCTCGTGGCTGAGAAAGCTAAGGCTCTCGGTATGGAAGTCTGGGCATTCGACCCATTCGTACCAACTGAGAAAATGGAAGCTGAAGGCGTTCACGTCCCTGCAACACTCGAGGAACTCTACGCACACTGCGACTACATCTCATTGCATATCCCTGCAAACGACCAGACAAAGAACAGCATCAACTACGCTCTTCTTTCAAAGATGCCTAAAGGCGGTTGCTTAGTCAACACAGCCCGTAAGGAAGTCATCAACGAGGCCGACATGGAGAAGATGCTCGCCGAACGTACAGATTTCAAGTATGTGACCGATATCGCTCCGGCAAACGCAGAGGCTTTGGCACAGTTTGCTCCACGTTTCTTCGCAACTCCTAAGAAACAGGGTGCTGAGACAGCTGAGGCTAACATGAACGCAGGTCTTGCAGCAGCTCGCCAGATCGTGGGCTTCTTCAAAGACGGATGCACAAAATTCCAGGTTAACAAGTAGATAGCCATTAGCTATTAGCCATTAGCCATTAGCTATAAACAATAATAAGTAATAGAAATTAAAACGCAAGAAAATGTCAGTTATAAGACCTTTCAAAGGATATCGTCCACCGGTTGATATCGTTGAGAAATTAGCTTCAAGACCATACGACGTTTTGAACACAGAGGAAGCACGCGAGGAATGCGCAGGCAATCCTTACAGCCTTCTCCACGTGACCAAAGCTGAAATCGACCTTCCAGCCGGCCACAAAGACAGCGACCTTGAGACTTACATCAAAGTTGTTGAGAACTTCAACATGTTCAAAGACTACGGATGGCTCGTCCAGGACAAGGAAGAGAAGCTGTACATCTACGCACAGAGCATGAACCCGAAAGATGCCAACGCTCACTGGCAGTATGGTATCGTTGCATGCGCTTGGAGCGAGGACTACATCAACAAAGTCATCAAGAAACATGAGTTGACACGTAAGGACAAGGAAGAGGACCGTATGAAACACGTCCGCATCACCAACGCCAACGTGGAACCAGTGTTCTTCGCATATCCGGCAGTGAACGAGATTGACGCCATCGTCAACAACATCGTTCGCCACGAGAAGCCAATCTACGACTTCATCGCCAAGGAAGACGGTTTCGGTCATCGTTTCTGGGTCATCGACGACAAGGCTACTATCGCCAAGTTAGTTGAACTCTTCGACAAGAAAGTCCCTGCAATGTACATCGCCGACGGTCACCACCGCAGCGCTGCAGCAGCATTGGTCGGACAGGAAAAGAAAGAGCACAACCCACACCACACCGGCAAAGAGGAATACAACTTCTTCATGACAGTTATTTTCCCTGACAACCAGCTGAACGTCATCGACTACAACCGCGTTGTTAAGGATTTGAACGGCTTGAGCACAAAAGACTTCTTCAAAGCCCTGCAGGAGAGCTTCGATATCGAGTGCAAGTGCGACTGCACCAAGGACGGCGGCAAGTGCAACTGCGAGTTCCCATGCCACTGCGAGTGCTCAACAGAATACAAGCCTAACAAGCTTCACAACTTCTCAATGTACATTGAGGGTGTGTGGTATTCGTTGACAGCAAAGCCTGGTACATTCAATGACAACGATCCTATCGGCGTTTTGGACGTCACAATCCTCAGCAACCTTGTCTTGGATAAGATTCTGGGCATCAAAGACTTACGCACAGACAAGCGTATCGACTTCGTTGGCGGTATCCGCGGCCTCGGTGAGTTGAAACGTCGTGTTGACAGCGGCGAGATGAAAGTAGCTTTCGCTCTCTATCCAGTGAGCATGAAGCAGATCATCGACATTGCTGACACCGGCAACATCATGCCTCCTAAGACAACTTGGTTCGAGCCTAAACTCCGTTCAGGACTCGTAATCCATACATTAGAATAAGCTACTAGCCATTAGCTATTTAGCCATTAGAAAAAAGAGCCTTTCGAGGCTCTTTTTTTTCTTTCTACTCCAAACTTTTCACTACTCTACACTCTAAACTCTCAACTCTAAACTATTTTTTGTATTTTTGCGAAAAATTTCAACATTATGTCGGAGAAATCTTTTGATCCTAACGCAGCGGCGGCGCTCGGTTCAGGTATCTACGGGCTGCCTTGCACAGCGGAAGACGCTGAAATAATCATCATTCCAGTAGAATGGGAACTCACTACTAGTTACAATCGCGGCACAGTAGACGGCCCCAGTGCGGTGTTCGACGGTTCCATGCAAGTGGACCTCTGCCATCACGACTACCCTGATCTGTGGAAACGCGGCATATGGATGGATGAGTTTCCAAAAGAGTTGCGCAAGCTGCACGACAGCCTGATTCCGGCCAGCGAGGAGATTATAGAAGCCATAGAAAACGGCGACGCCGACGAGTTTCCATGGAAATACGAGGCAAAATACAAAGCTATTGAAGACGGATTTGAGAAAATGTTTGACTGGCTGCGCGAACGCATAGCCTATTGGAAGAGCCAAGGCAAGAAAGTCGGCTTGCTCGGAGGCGATCACAGCACACCTCTACCCTATCACCAATACCTTATTAATAATGGTGAGAAGTATGGCGTACTTCACATCGACGCCCATAGCGACCTTAGAGAGTGCTTTGAAGGGTTCAAATATTCTCACGCCTCGATTTTCTACAACGTCATGCAGCTGGAGAATGTTGAAAAGCTGGTGCAGGTTGCTATACGTGACTACTGCCATCAGGAGAAGCAACTTGTGCAGGATTCAAACGGTCGCATAAAGGTGTTTTACGACCGCGACAACCGTCGCCGCATGTATGAAGGCGCCAACTGGAAGCAGATATGCGACGAAATAGTCAACGCATTGCCTGCAAAAGTTTATATTTCGGTAGACATAGACGGACTCGACCCCAAACTTTGTCCAAACACCGGCACCCCAGTACCGGGAGGCATGGAATATGAAGAACTGATGTATCTGCTCAACCGTGTCAAAGAGTCCGGGAAAGAGATTTTAGGTTTCGACCTTTGCGAGGTATCGCCCGACGCTGACGGAGGCGAATGGGACGGCAATGTAGGTGCCCGAGTGCTCTATCATCTCTGCGGAATAGCCTAAAAAAGGCCCTTTTTCTTACATTTTTCGTGAATTATTTGGCAAAAAGAGTGTTTTTTGTCAAGAGGAGTGTTTTGATTTGACAAAAAGTTTTATATTTGTTTCGATTTAACGAAACACTATACCTAACATGAAAGATGACAACAGCTTATTGAAGGGCTATACTAGCAATTTGATTAGAGACGGCATCGAAGTTATTGAGGAATTAAAATGGCCTTTTAACGATGAGCCGTTTATCTCCACCAATTTTGTGATAAACATTTTAAAAACCGGCTATTTGGACATGGAGTACGACTCAAAGCCATACAAATGCGGTCCGAAACTAGCCTCAATTATTTTTCCGGGACATATTTTCATAAACCACAAGTTTTCTGACGATTATTGCGCCACAGCAATTGTGGTTAACAAAGCCGTATTTGAAAAAATGCGTCTGCACGACGTCTACCTGAACCGTTTCAAATATGACGAAGTCCCTCATTTCCAGCTGACAGACAGTCAATATGAAGACATTTTGAAAGTATTTGCAACCGCTGGAATTATCAATAAACTTAATATTGAAGCGAAAAACGACATGTTGATAGCTGCGCTTGAGATCATCATCCACATGATAGACCACTACCGTACCCTTAACGAACCTAAGCCCACAAGCGGCAACAAGCGCATCAGCTCGGAGCTTTACGAAATAATCTGCAAGAACTGCCGAAAACATCACGATGTGGAATTTTATGCAGAACAATTCCATCTCAGCCCGAAGCATTTCAGCACTGTGATCAAGAAAGAAACAGGCTACAGCGTTGGGCACTGGATTCACCTGTATGTCACGGCCGACGCCAAAATGCTTCTAAAGACCGAGTCGACTACAAGCCTGCAAGCCATAAGCGAAAAGCTGGGCTTCCCCGACCTGCCTACATTCAGCCGTTATTTCAAGAGGGAGACTGGAATGTCACCTTCGGAATATCGCAGAAGATAACAAAAAAAAGAGCAACAGATTGTTGCTCTTTTTTTCATTAATCCGTTTATATCTATTTACTCCATATTGGTGTAAACCGCTTGCACATCTTCATCGTCCTCAACTTTATCAAGGAAGTTCATGATGCTTTCAATCTGCTCGTCGGTGAAGGCCACTGGGTTGTTGGCGAAACGCTGCAGGTTGGCTTTGATGATGTTGACTTTCATGCCTTCCAAAGCCTCGTGCATGGTGCCGTATGAAGTCCAGTCACTGTATGCGAAGGTGCCGTCTTCGGTCTCTTCGATTTCTTCCAAACCGGCGTCGATGAGTTCGAGTTCGAGGTCGTCCTTGCTCATTCCGGCAGGGATTTCAATCTGGAACACAGCCTTGCGTGTGAACATATATTCAAGCTGACCTGTCTTGAGAAGCTCGCCGCCAGCCTTGTTAAAGTAAGAACGGACGTTGGCAACTGTACGGGTTGTGTTGTCGGTGGCGCATTCTACCACGCAGAGCACACCGTGAGGACCCTTGCCTTCGTACACTATTTCAACCATGTCGGCCGTACTCTTATCGGTGGCGCGCTTGATAGCGGCATCGATGTTGTCCTTTGGCATGTTTTCCGCCTTGGCGTTGAGGATAGCCTGACGCAGTTTAGGGTTCATATCTGGATCCGGACCGCCTTCTTTTGCTGCAATTGTGATAATCTTTCCTAATTTCGGGAACACTCTTGACATGTGGCCCCATCTTTTCATCTTAGCCGCCTTGCGGTATTCAAATGCTCTTCCCATTTTATTACAATTTTATTTTTCAAGCCGCAAAATTAAAAAAAAAATTTAAATCCTTAATAAAATTTTAAATTTTTAGTCGTTAGTCTTTAGTCTTTAGACTTTAGTCACTAACGACTAACAACTAAAGACTAAAGACTATGTTTTCTGCTTTTTCTTCTTGGCTGCCGGAAACAGTACGTTATTCAGAATGAGACGGTATCCCGGCGAATTGGGATGCATGTCTAACTCGGTAGGCGGATCGCCCACCAGGTGCTGGTAATCCTCGGGATCGTGGCCGCCAAGGAAGGTCCAGAAACCATTGCCATAGTCTCCGTGAATATAACGGTCTTCTTCCAAAGCCGCATTGTCGCCCAAGACAACAACAGTTGGTTTCACATATTTCTTGTCGAAAGCCGTAGTCTGTCCCATAAAGCCCTTTATCAGCTTTTCGTGACATTGGGTAAGCATGGTCGGCACCGGATCCCACTTTGCCGAAAAGTCGAACAGCAGGAAAAAGTCGTTGCCTTCCTTCACCGACTTGGGTCTGCGCAGAGTCACGTCTATGTTGGACACTTCGTATTCCTGTGGGTTGGTCGACACCGTAAAATCGGTGAAAGCGAAGCAGTTGTCGTAGTTGAGTCGTTCAGGGTCGCCGTGGCGAATGGCATCGCCATCGAACATCACGTCACAGATGTCGAGTCCGTCGGCTGCCAAAGCGATATCGTAACTGTCGGGGGCCGAACACATGGCGAAGAGGTAGCCGCCTCCGGCTACAAAATCACGGATTTTCTTCGCCACGGCGAGCTTCAGTTGCGACACTTTGGCATAGCCGTGTCTGCGAGCTGTCTCCTCCTGTTTTTTCACGTCTTCCTGATACCAGGGATAGTTGCGGTAACGGGCCCAGAATTTACCATATTGTCCGGTGAAATCCTCGTGGTGCATGTGCAGCCAGTCGTAAGTGGGCAGGATTCCGTCCAAGACTTCGTCGTCATAGATTATGTCGTAAGGTATCTCGGCGTATGTCAGAACCAGAGTCACCGCGTCATCCCAAGGAAGTATGTTTTTCGGGGCATAAACGGCCAAGCGCGGCACTTTCTGAAGTTTCATCTCGTCCATATTGGAGCCTGGGTCGGCTATCTCAGCCAGTATGCCTTGAGCCTGCACGTCGGCTATCACCTGATACGACACGTTGCGCAATTTGCACTCACGCTCGAAAATATCGTGATATGGCATCATATAGCTTCCTCCCCTGTAATTGAGAAGCCAGCTTATCTCCACCTCACGCTGCAGTATCCAATAAGCCACTCCGTAGGCCTTAAGGTGGTTGGTCTGGGTCTCATCCATGGGAATCAAGATGTAGGCGGCATGCATTCTCGGCACAGCCAACATCATGATAATCAAGACGATTATGTATTTTTTAAACTTTTTCATCAACATTGGAATAAAGTGCAAAAATAGCAAAAAGTCTTTAGTCGTAAGTCTTTAGACTTTAGTTTTTATTTTTTGTTGCAGATTGAGATTTTTTGTATTTTTGCAGTTTGAAATATTGAAATTTAATTTTATACGTAATACTATGGAAAACACAACATTGAAAAAGACTGCATTGAATGCAATGCACTATGAGATGGGTGCCAAAATGGTGCCATTCGCAGGTTTCGACATGCCGGTTCAGTTTGAAGGCGTGAACGTTGAACACGAGACAGTCCGCAAGGGCGTTGGTGTTTTCGACGTGTCACACATGGGTGAGTTCCGCGCAAAAGGTCCTAAGGCTTTCGCTTTGGTACAGCGCTGCACCTCAAACGACGTGGCTGCTTTGGTTGACGGCAAGGTTCAGTACACCTGCCTCCCGAACGGCAAAGGCGGCATAGTGGACGATATGCTCGTCTACCGCGTGTCAGCTGACGAATATTTCATGGTGCCTAATGCAGCCAATATCGATAAAGACTGGGCTTGGATGTCGAAAGTCGCCGAAGAGATGGGCATGAAGCTCGGCGTTGACTTCATCAACGAGAGCAACCAGTGGTCACAGCTCGCAGTGCAGGGCCCTCTCGCACTCAAGGCGATGCAGAAGCTCACAAAGGCATCTGTCGAAGATATGGAATACTACACCTTCAAAATCATTGAATTTGCTGGCGTAAAAGACATCATCTTCTCAACAACAGGTTACACCGGCGCTGGCGGATGCGAAATCTACATCCCTAACGCAGAAGCAGTGAACGTTTACAAGAAGGTTCTCGAAGCAGGTAAAGAGTTCGGTATCAAACCTATAGGCCTCGGCGCCCGCGACACTCTGCGTCTTGAAATGGGATTCTGCCTCTATGGCAACGACATCTGCGACACCACCTCTCCTATCGAGGCTGGTCTCGGCTGGATCACCAAGTTCGTCGACGGCAACGACTTCATCGACCGCGCCTACAACGAGAAACAGAAAGCTGAAGGCGTCACACGCAAGCTCGTCGCTTTCGAGGTGACAGGCAAAGGTATCGCTCGTCACGAGTATGAAATCTGCGACGCTGAAGGCAACCACATCGGCGAAGTGACTTCAGGTACAATGGCACCGTCAGTGAAGAAAGCTATCGGTATGGGTTATGTGAAGAAAGACTTCTCAAAGGTCGGCAGCGAGATCTTCATCAAGGTGAGAGACAAACTCATCAGCGCAGTCGTGGTGAAACTCCCATTCTACAAAGGATAATTCACAATCAGACTAATAATAAATCAGGCGGCCTTGCGGCCGCCTGATTTTTTTATTCCATATCTTTTTGGTATTTGCCTATCGTCCAGACTATGCCTATTCGGAAGTTGGACGTAGTATAGGCCGTCGCCATCTCAATGGTTGGCGAGGCAATCTTTGTCAAAGCGAAAATGTTGTCGGTCACAGCGTAGAAGTTGAACGGTCCGCCGTGCACGCCTATGCCAAGACCGAGTGTTGTGCCTGCATATTTTGAAGCCGTGAAGCTGGCTGTAAGGTCGAGACATTTCCAGAACTCACCGCTGTAAGCCAAAGTCAAAGCCGGACGCATCTGTTTCTTTACGTAGTACAACTGGGCAATGGCTGTGAAGCGCACCATAGGATTCAGCTCGTAGTAACCTTGAGCCATAATGCGAGTCTTGAGATATGTCTTGTAGTCGGCACCTGCCTGCAGTGAGTCGTTACCCCAGACTGTATTGATAACATCCTTCAACATGGTGTTGTAATCCAGGTTCAGGCTGGTTATGTCGCCAAGCTCATCAAAAATGGCATCGCAAACCACCGCACCCTCAGTGTGCATGTTTTTCACCTTTGTGTCTTTCCATTTGATATAGCCAAGGTCATAAACGCCCAAAGCCACTCCAAAACGCTCGTTGAAGGTGTAAGAAGCACCGAAGTCAACGCCAAAGCCTATGTTCTCGGTATAATTGAACATATTGCCAATACCAATCGAGTCGACGTCCAGCAGTTTGGAAACATCTTCTATGCGGCTGATCTTTGAGTCGAGTATCGAGGCAGCCTTGATATCCAAATGAACATCGGCCGAAATGTCGTAAGTGTCAGCATCGGTGTAAATCTTTGTCTGATCGTTGTTGACAGTCATATTAACTATACCGCCCAACAGTTTCGGACGAATACCCACGGTGAGCTTTTCGTTAACGTCATACTGCACTCCGATGCCAAACTCCGAAAATGCCGTCGCATCTGTTCTCAAATTGAAATTACAAGGGTTGTTGTTGCCCAGATAACCTCCGTTACCCAACACAAACAAGCCTATAAAATCTCTGGTATATTCCACTTCGGCATTCGTTCTCAATCTCCAGTCGATATTGAAGAACAGCTTATTGACACGGAAACCGGCGTTCAGAAGGTCGACCGACATGTTTGAATTGATGAAATTGCCAGTCTCTTTGAGGCTGTTCATAATCTTAATGCCGTCAATGACTTCCTTACCGTTCGATTTTGTAGTGTAAATGTCACCGAACTTCAAGCTTGAATTGTAAATGCTGAAATTGATATTTGAAATTGCAACGCCGACCATTCCATTGTATGGGACTCTGATACCCGGATTGAGGAAGTTGGCGTACGGATTGTGAGGCAACAAAGTGATTGTTACTCCGTCGTTCTGAGCATTAGCCGCACATGTTGTGATTGCAAATGCTATAACCAATAAAAATCTATATAACTTTTTCATAACGCCCTCCTATTATAATATGTCATCCAAATCAATTTCCGACGTCTTGGTGTGAAGCTTCATTCTCAACAGCAGTTGGTCGGTATCCATCATCATTATAGGATCTGAACTGATTTCGTCGGTTTGCCATCCCATGTCGATAACCATCTTGTTGGCTCTCATGATATGCTTAAGGCGCTCTCCGGTGAAAGGCTCAACGTCAATTTCCTTGATCTCGTCATCGATAGAGTATTCAAGGAGCTGAGTGTTGTTAAACAGTGAGTCAAGAAGCAAGTTGTTTCTCATGAAGTACACCTGCATATCCATATCAATTTTGATCTTGCTGTTATATTGTACAATGAAATCCAGTTCATCGAAGTAGTTGTCAATTTTGTCAATTTCATTGTTACTGCCCGAGAAATTGACATCCAGAGTGTCGCGATAGCGCACATCCGACAGTTTGAACTCAAACGGCATCTCAACCGAGCCTATAACATCGATTGAAGAGGTGTCGGAAATGGTGAAAGGCTGGTCGGCCTCAGCAATGGTTATTTCGCCACGGAAGTCGAGGCGTGTGAAATTGGACAAGGCGTCTATCTGCTCAACAAAACCGGTGATAGGTGTGCTGTAGTATTCCCCTTCGGTAGGCTCCACAGTTATCTCGACATAGTCGTCAGCAAGCAGGTCGACAGTCTGTCCGTCGGCTGTTCTGAACTCAAACGTGTTAATGTCTCCATGGGCACTCAAGCCGAAGGTATTTTTATACTTCATTTCTATGGTCGGTATAGGCAGCAGGAAACTTCCCGAGACATGATTAATACCGAAATCAATATTGTTATGCATTTCGAATATGGAATCTATAGGCTTGGTTACTATGCCGTACACCGTATTGAACCTCACGTCTGTGAGACCGCCTGTGAGACGGCAGCTGTAATCACCACCCTGGAAGCCGATGCTCGGATCGTAATGGAAAACGATTTTGGCCGAGAAAGCCACCGTGTCGTCCTCCGGCACGAAACTGCAACCCGCAAGGTCAACTTCGCATTCGCTGTTGCCAGGATAATTGAAGGTTACCTCGAAGCGGTTCCCGTCGGTCATTTGAAGCTGATCTGAAAAGACCACTATCTGCTTCAGCATCGGGATTGACGGAGTGACGTTGAATCCGAAAGCCAGGACTCCGCTGCGCAGAAGCACCTCGTCGATAATGAATCCGTCGTAGTGGAACGGGAATGTGGCGAAACGGTCAACGCTCAAAGTGGTGTCTTTCTCAGACTGCGCACTGACAGAAGGCAGAGTGAAATCAGTGACGGTGTTGAAATCGACATCATCGATGTTACTTAGGAAATCGCTGGCTTTGATGACATCTTTGATAGTGTCGGCGTAGTAAGCGAAAATAGAGTCGTTTCTCACACGCAGCCAACTTTGAGTGGAAGCGTCCATCTGATGGATGACATCTTTCAGTGAGAGAGTGTTGTTGTAGAGAGCCAGCGCAAACTGGGTGTCCACAGCGACAGTCTTGACGCCCTTTTTCTTACAGGATGCCATGGCAAGCACCATACAAGCGGTAAGAATAATCGTGGTTAATGTAAATTTGTTTTTCATTTTAGTTTATTTTTGATTGAATTATAATACTGACTTACCAATGATTATTTGGGCTCAAAGATAGTGATTATTTCAATATGATTGAGTTTTGAGCGCCTTTTTTATTTTTAAAAAAATTTTGAAAATTTTTGTGGGGAGTAATAAAAAAAGTTGTAATTTTGCGGCTCGAAAAAGTTAGAAGAAAAAAGATATGTATTTAACTGCAGAAAAGAAACAAGAGATTTTCACACAGTACGGTAAAAACGCACAGGATACCGGCTCAGCGGAAGGACAGATTGCACTGTTCACATTCAGAATCAAGAATTTGACAGAACACATGAAAGGCGCAAGGAAAGATTTAGCCACCAAGCGTTCATTGGTTGCTCTCGTTGGTAAGAGAAGAAAGCTCCTCGCCTACCTCAAGAAAACTGATATCGAAAGATATCGTAACATCGTCAAGGAATTAGGTTTAAGAAAATAAAAGCGTTGTTTTTGCAATGCGCATAGCGAAAAAAGGCATCGTCAGATTGCCTTTTTTCGCATTGTTGTACTCTAATTCCAAATCACTTTATTTATTTTTATATAAAAAGATTTATTATGGGTCCAGAAGGAATCAAACAGACAATACAGACTGGTAGAGATACCATCACCATAGAGACAGGTCGTCTGGCCAAGCAGGCCGACGGTGCAGCCGTTGTAAGATGCGGCAACACAGTGCTCCTGGCCACCGTAGTGGCAGCCAAGGAAGCCAAAGACGACGTCGATTTTCTGCCTCTTTCAGTAGATTACAAAGAAAAATACGCCGCTACAGGCAAATTCCCGGGCGGTTTCTTCAAACGCGAAGGCAAGCCTTCAGACTACGAAATTCTGATTTCACGTCTGGTAGACCGCGCCATCCGTCCTTTGTTCCCTGATGATTTCCACGCAGAAATCCAGGTGCAGATCACACTGCTTTCAGGCGAAAAGAACATGCTTCCTGACGCTTACGCAGCTTTGGCAGCCTCATCGGCTATCGCAGTTTCAGACATCCCGTTTAACGGTCCTATCTCAGAGGTCCGCGTGGCTATGATCAACGGCGAATACGTCATCAACCCACGTCAGGATGAACTCGATAATGCCGACCTCGAACTTATGGTAGGTGCCACAATGAAGGACATCTGCATGGTGGAAGGCGAATCGAAAGAGATTTCAGAAGCACAGATGATTGGCGCTTTGAAGGCTGCTCACGAGGCCATCAAAGGTCAGGTGCAGGCTCAGTTGGACCTCGCCTCACACGTTGAGAAGGCCAACCCTAAACGCGAGTACTGCCATGAAGTCAACGACGAGGATCTCCGCGCCGACATGATGGCATGCTGCTACAAGCCATGCTACGATTTCGCTCTCACAGGCAACGCCAACAAGCACGAGCGCGAGGACGCTTTCGCAGCAATTCTTGAGAATTATCTCACAAAATATACCGAAGAGGAACTCGAAGAGAAGACTCCGATGGCAAAGCGTTACTTCCATGACATCGAGCGCAAGGCTGTGCGCGACGCCATCCTTATCGAGCGCAAGCGTCTCGACGGACGTAAGCTCGACCAGATCCGTCCTATTTGGACAGAGGTCGACGTATTGCCATCATGCCACGGTTCAGCCATTTTCACACGTGGTGAAACTCAGGCTCTGGTTACAGTAACATTGGGCACCAAGCTCGACGAGCAGACCATTGACGGCGCTGTCGTTGAAGGCACAAGCAACTTCATGCTGCACTACAACTTCCCAAGCTTCGCCACAGGCGAATGCAAGGCAAGCCGCGGTGTGAGCCGTCGTGAAGTGGGTCACGGCAACCTGGCCGAGAGAGCTCTCAAGAACATGATCCCAGGTCCGGATGAGAACCCATACACCATCCGCGTGGTATCTGATATCCTCGAGTCGAACGGCTCATCATCAATGGCTTCAGTGTGCGGCGGCACATTGGCTTTGATGGATGCCGGCGTTAAGATGAGAAAGCCTGTGGCAGGTATCGCTATGGGTCTTATCACAGACAATGAGAAATACGCTGTCTTGTCAGATATCCTTGGCGATGAGGACCACCTCGGCGACATGGACTTCAAGGTGACAGGAACAGTTGACGGCATCACAGCATGCCAGATGGATATAAAGGTTGACGGTCTCTCATACGAAGTGCTGTCAGAAGCTCTCGAGCAGGCTAAGGCCGGCAGAATGCACATACTCGGTGAGATGGCCAAGACCATCACAGAGCCTCGTGCCGACTACAGAGAGTTCGTTCCTCGCATCGAGAAGATCATCATTCCTAAGGACTTCATCGGCGCAGTTATCGGACCTGGCGGAAAAGTGGTTCAAGAGATTCAGAAGTCGACCAATACCGTCATCGTCATCACTGAAGACGAAAAATGCGGCATGGTGGAGATCGCTTCAACCAACAAGGATGACCTCGAGGCAGCCAAGGCACGCGTCCGCGCTATCGTTGCAGTTCCTGAGGTTGGCGAAGTTTACGACGGCACAGTGAAGTCAATCATGCCGTTCGGCGCTTTCGTCGAGATTCTCCCTGGCAAAGACGGTCTGCTCCACATCTCTGAGATTGATTACAAACGTCTTGAGTCAATGGACGGCGTCCTCAATGAGGGTGACAAGATTCAGGTGAAGCTCATCGACATCGACCAGAAGACCGGCAAGCTCCGTCTGTCACGCAAGGCTTTGCTTCCTAAACCGGAAGGTTATGTAGAGAAGCCTGAGAGACCTCGCGGCGAGCATAAGGGCGGCGAACATAAAGACCACAAAGGGGGCGAGCATAAAGGTCCAAGACACGAGAAGAAGTAAATCTTAATAAATAAAATATGAGGCAGTTAAAGATTACCAAACAAGTTACCAACAGGGAAACAGCTTCTTTGGATAAGTATCTCCAAGAGATTGGTAAGGTTGAATTGATAACGGCTGACGAAGAAGTCGAGCTGGCGCAGCGCATCCGTCAAGGCGATATGGCCGCATTGGAGAAGCTCACCAAGGCCAATTTGAGATTCGTCGTCTCCGTGTCAAAGCAATACCAAAATCAAGGATTAAGCCTCCCCGACCTCATCAATGAGGGCAACCTTGGACTTATCAAGGCGGCACGCCGCTTTGACGAGACCAGAGGTTTTAAGTTCATCTCTTACGCTGTATGGTGGATACGCCAATCCATTCTTCAGGCTCTTGCAGAACAATCACGTATCGTCCGACTTCCATTGAACAAGATCGGCTCGATCAACAAAATTAACAAGACATACGCAAAGCTGGAGCAGGAATTTGAGCGCGAACCTAATGCCGAAGAGATAGCTGAAGTCCTCGACCTCACCGAAGCCGAAGTCAAGGAATCGATGAAGAACGCAGGCCGTCATGTGTCAATGGACGCACCGCTCGTGCAGGATGAAGACAACAATATGTACGACGTCTTAAAGAGTGACGAAGTGGTGACACCTGAGACCGAGCTCCTTTACGAATCACTCCGTAAGGAAATCGACCGCGCAATCTCAACTTTGACTCAACGCGAAGCCGACGTCGTCCGTCTCTATTTCGGACTCAACGGCGGTCATCCTATGACTTTGGAAGAGATTGGTGAGAAGTTTGACCTCACACGCGAACGCGTGCGTCAGATCAAGGAGAAGGCAATCCGCCGCTTGAAACACACAAGCAGAAGCAAGATTCTCAAGAGTTATCTTGGTTGATCTTACATTATTGAATTATTAAGGACTTAACAGGGCCGGGAACGGTCCTGTTATTTTTTTAATACCAGCAGATCTTTTCTGATATGCTGCATTATGTTGATGCTTTCCTCAAGTGTATCGTAGAAAAAGACCCAAATAGTCTGGTTTACATAGTCGACAGCCGCTATGTACCCGTCTTCACCATACTGTCCGGCTTCAGGCATTATTGAAGATGGCTGTTTCATTTGTCCGAACATAGTCTGAGCATCGAGCACAGTGTCGTTGTATGCCAGGCCGTAATTGTTCAATCTGTCAGCAACAGTCTGCAGTATGCGCTTGACAGCTGTTGTGTCTTTAAACTCCATACCGAAGCACATATCACCCATAAAGTCGATGTCATCGTTGATGATAATCGATGCGTTATGAACACCGCTGTCCGATTCGAGCAGCGAATTGAGTGCCATACTGAATTCATTTATTATGGCTTGGGCAAAAACTTCAATCTCCTCGTCGCTTAAATGCTCTTTGGTATAAACATTGTCACCGACAGGCATTTGCGCATCCCAATTCATTCCGATTTCAACTGAATAATCCGGAGCTGGAATAGTATCGCCCATGATACCGGATATCAGTTGTTTTGCCCCTGTAAAATCTTCTAATAGCCATTGCCAAATAGTTTCGTCTTCTGCATGAATCATCACTGTATTGATTTCATTGCCATGGACTTCGAAATCACTGAGATAGGCTACTGTAAGATTTGTGCTGTCGGCGTATTTGAAGTAAAGCTCCATGGCCGGATTGCTTTGCTTATCAGAACCGCTCCTATGGCAGGAACAGGTAGCAAACAACGCGAGCAGCAATAGAATCAATATATTTAGGTAATATCTCATATTATTATTCTTGATTGACTATTTTGTTGGCCGAGATTATGACGTCCTGTGCCGAGCATCCCGAATTACAGAGGAATTTCACTTCGTTGTTTGGCAAAGTCAAGCCATATACAATCACCCCTGACAGCAGGCATGCGGCAGCTGCGTATGGAACCCAGAGTCTCTTTGTCTTTCCCTGACGTTGTGCTTTTTTCGCCATACTCAGTATGACATCATCACACGGGACGCTATTTTGCGCCTCATTAAGCGCATTCTCCCGTTTCTGCCATTGTATATCAAAACCGTTAGTATTCATATTTCCCTCCATAATTATTTTTGAATTTCTTTTTCAAACAATTCTTTCAGTTGCTGTTTTGTGCGTGCTATACGCATTGCTACGGCCCCCTCCGTAAGGTCGGTCATCTCAGCTATTTCTTTATATGAAAAGCCGTCAAGGTGAGCTCTGATTATCATGCCGTTTTCTTCAGGGAGCCCACTGATCAACTGACGCAGCAATTGGCAGTTGTCATCGATCGCCTCGCCAGACATATTGTTTAATTCCCCATGAGCTTCAATTTGCTCTGTAGTTGGATATCTACTGTCTTTTCGACGAAGCATCAGCATGGTATTGGTAGCGACACGATATATCCAGGTGCGCTCTGAACTTCTTCCTTCGAAGGTGTCGAAATAGCGCCACAGACTGACTATAACCTCCTGCATACAGTCTTCAACTTTCCATGCTTTGCCAAGGCTGTAATCAGAACAGATATGCCATATCAAAGCCTTGTTGCGCAACAGCATTGCGTTAAAGGCCTGTTCTTTGTTTGATTTATCTCTAATGGGAAACAACAAAGCGTTTTGTCTGATTATCATTAATCTTTACGAAATACACGCCGTCATTGTAACCAGCTGTTGAGACAGTTATTGTATTTTCGAGGGTTTTGATCTCATCAACTTTTTGGCCCAGAGCATTGTAAACTGCTATGGTTTCAATGTTGTCACCTCTGATGGTCAGCACATCTTTGACCGGATTCGGATATAGTTTAAAACCATCGGTGCCGTTCTCTGAAACTCCTTCAAAGGTAATGCACTCAATGTTTGAAGGGTCGCTTTCTGCATAGCCCTCACAGTTGGCTGTAACTTTATAGCAGTATTCCTCCATGTCCTCCAAATCGCTATCAACGAATGAAGTCTCATTTACAGTTGCTATTTTTACGCCATCTCTATATACATTATAGGATATTGCCGTCTCTGAAGCAATCCAGTCCAATGCGACTTCGTCATTTGCCATTGTTAGAGAAAGATTTGACGGTGCGTCGCATTCTATTGTCTCGCAGTTGTATTGTTGTATGCCATACTGAGCCAAAGCGTTAATCACATCATTAGCCGAGAATGGATAAAGCTGTGTAAGTCCCTGAATCACAATACTTCTATCCGGCATAATAAGAATCAATGTCGGGCATGCCATAATACCGTACAGGTCGAAAATCTCATTTCCGCCACCTTCACTTCCTATAGTCGGATACTCTACGCCATATTGGTTGATCCATTGCTGACAGTTGTTATTGTTGTCTATATATGATATCTCCATGAAGAAAACATCGTGTTGATTACAGCCGGTGGCTGTGTAGGCACCATTAATATAAGGTGCTATAACCTGGCATTGTCCGCAAGTCAAAAAGAAGAAATCTATAAAAACTGCCTGTCCGCGGTCCAATATCTCAAATAGATGAATCTCATTGCCGTGACAATCGGTAGCCGTAAAGTCGACTGCTTCTGTAAGATTGGTGTTCTGTGCGTGAAGTCCTGCTGTTATTGCAAATAAAACAGCGATAATTGTTAAAAGTCTTTTCATGTGATTATAATTTTCATTCAGTTTTATTATTAGGTGCAAATATATCAAAAAACTAACATGGATTTTTTTTATTTTTCACTTCTTCCAAAAACTTTTATTATCTTTGCAGGATATATTAAAACATTTTAACAATGCAGAAACTTATTGCTCCATCGTTGCTTTCAGCTGATTTCTTGAATCTTTCGAAAGATATCGATATGGTTAACCGCAGTCAGGCAGATTGGTTTCATTGCGACATTATGGACGGAGTGTTCGTGCCGAATATCTCCTACGGCATTCCATTGGTGCAGGCCATCAAGAAAGAGGCTAAAAAGCCTCTCGACGTGCATCTCATGATTGTCGAACCTGACCGTTATTTCGAGAAGTTCCGCGACGCGGGAGCCGATATCATCACCTTCCACTACGAGGCAAGCACCCACATACATCGTAGCGTGCAGATGCTGAAATCACTCGGCGTGAAAGCCGGCGTGGTGCTTAACCCGCATACCTCAGTGACACTGTTGGAAGACATCCTCGGCGACTTAGACCTTGTATTATTAATGTCAGTGAATCCGGGATTCGGCGGACAGAAATTCATCGAACGCACTTACGCCAAGATTGAAAAACTGCGTCAGATGATTGAAAATCAAGGATTGAAGACCTTGATTGAAGTCGACGGCGGAGTGAATGTCGAGAACGCACCGAAACTGTTCAATGCAGGAGCTGATGTATTGGTTGCAGGAAACGCTGTGTTCAAATCGGAAGATCCAATAAAGACAATAGAATTATTAAAACATTAATATCATGAACGAAGTAGTATTAAAACTTAAACCGGAAAACGTTTGGAAAGAGTTCCAAGGCATCATGGGCGTGCCACGTCCTTCAAAGAGAGAAGAAAAAATGGTCGCTTACCTCGAGAAATGGGCAAAAGACCATAAAGTGGAATACAAGAAAGAACCTTGCGGCAACATCATCATGAGCGTGCCGGCGACTAAGGGCATGGAAAACCGCCAGACCGTCATTCTGCAGGCTCATATGGACATGGTATGCGAGAAGAACGGCGACAAGGTCCACGACTTCGACAAAGACCCTATTGAGGCTGTGTTGAAAGGCGAATGGCTGCATGCTAACGGCACCACCCTCGGCGCTGACGACGGCATAGGAGTAGCTGCTGCATTGGCAGTGATTACTGACAAAAACGTGAAACATGGTCCACTCGAGTGCATCTTCACAGTGGACGAAGAGACAGGTCTCACCGGCGCCGAGAAACTCGACCCGAAAGACTTCACAGGCCGTATCCTTCTCAACCTCGACTCTGAGGACGAAGGCGAGATCTTCATCGGATGCGCAGGCGGCATGGACACCATCGTCAAGATTTTCTACAAACTCGAAAACGCCCCAGAAGGCTATATCCCTTACGACGTAAAGGTCAGCGGTCTGAAAGGCGGTCACTCAGGCGACGACATCAACAAGAACCTCGCCAACGCCAACAAGCTGTTAACCAGAATCTTATGGCAGGCAACCAACGATTACGACCTCCGTATCTACGACATCCAAGGCGGTAATCTGAGAAACGCCATCGCCCGCGAGGCAACAGCTGTCGTCTTCATCCCGAAAGACTGCGCAAAGAAATTCGAAGCAATGGTGAAGAAGTTCGAAAAGAGCTTCAAGAACGAATATCAGGTGACAGAACCTGGCATCACAGTGAAGACAAAGAAATCTGAGACCACAGCCGACGTCGTCATCGACGAGATGACACAGTTCGACCTCCTGAACGGCCTCCTCACCTGCCCTCACGGCGTCATCGAGTGGTCACAGACCGTCCCGAACTTCGTGGAGACATCGACAAACCTCGCTTCAGTGAAGAAAAAAGAAGGTTATTTCTTCATCCAGACTTCACAGCGCAGCTCAATCGAGTCGGCTAAGGAATACGCAGCGGCAATGGTAGAGGCTTGCTTCAACCTCGCCAACGCAGAGGTGAAACACACCGACGGCTACCCAGGCTGGACACCTAATCCGAACTCGGCAATCTGCGCCATCGCTGAGAAAGTCTATAAGAAACGTTTCGGCAAAGACCCGAAAGTGAAGGCTATCCACGCAGGTCTCGAATGCGGCCTCATCGGCGACAAGATCGCTGGCATGGATATGATTTCATTCGGACCTACACTGCGCGGCGTGCACTCACCAGACGAGAGAATCGAGATCAAGACAGTCCAGATGTTCTGGGATCTGCTGTGCGATATTCTGCTCGAAACTCCGAAGAAATAGTTTGAAGTTTCGTAGAATTTATAGTATAAAAAGTGGCAATTGTTTGTCACTTTTTCTTTTTTTTATACGTTTATCCATGATTTTGTGTTATATTTGTAGTTTATTTGACACTAAAACTACTTAGAATGAAGAAGTTGTTATTAACAGCGTTGATTTTGTCCGGTTTGGCATTTGGCGTTAAAGCTCAGAGCGGAGTTGTCTTTTCATTGGAGACCAACAGCGGCCTAACGTATGAATACAGCATGGATGAAACAGCAAAGATTTACTTTTCAGACACAGAACTGCTGTTCAAGAATGAGGATGTTTCCATAAACTTGCCTTTGTCGGAAATCAGCAAAGCCTATTTCACGACATACGAAGAGGTTGACGAAACTGGCAATCAGCAGTTGTCCATTTATCCCAATCCGGTTAAGGATGTAATGAAAATAAACAATCCGGGCGACAATCAGCTTGTAACTATCTATAGCCTCAAAGGCCAGACAGTGATGCAATTCACCGCTTCGGGTGAGGCTTCGGTCAATGTAAGCGACCTGCATGCCGGCATATATATCATCAGTGCAGGCAACTCGGTGTCTAAATTCATAAAAATGTAAGCCATGAAGAGATATTTGACAGTTATAGCATTGATATTCATCGGATTGTCGGTAAAAGCACAAGAAGGCGAATATCATGTGCGCATTCACGGCCAAGAAAACAAAGGCATAGTATTGGACGCCCCGGTCTCTACAGTAGATAGCATATATTACAGCAATGGAAAGCTTAAGGCTCGCACGACCAACAACTTGTATTCATTCGACTTTACTGAGGTTGACAACCTGACCTTCCCTTTTATTCCGACAGGTTCAGGAGACATAGTTTATATCACTTACAACGGTTCTTCGGTAGACGTGGTTAATCCATATCCTTCAACTCAGGTCATAATAACCGCCAGCGAAGGTAAAGTTAGTATAACCTCATTGAGTTTGGCCAATATAACTTACAGTTTGTCAGGCAATTCCAGCGCCGGACGTTTCGCAATAGAGAGCACCACCACCCCAACAGTTGTGCTGAATGGCGTCAGCCTGACCAACCCTACCGGCAAAGCCATGGATTTGACCTGCGATGCAGGTATCATACTTGAAATAGCCGACGGCACAGTCAACTCGCTCAGTGACGGCTCGGAAAGCGACAAGAAGGCCGCTTTGATGTGTAACAGCGATCTGTTGGTGCTAGGCAACGGCACTTTGAACGTAACCAGCTATGTCAAACATCCTATCAAGGTAAAAGGCATTTGCACAATCAACTCAGGCAACTTTATAATTACCAGCGATGTGGAAGACGTCAACGGGCTTTCTGCCGACAGCACTTTAGTCATCAATGGGGGCTCGTTCGACATTACAATGAACGGCGACATCTCAAAAGGTATTAAATGCGACGACGAGCTCACCATAAACGGAGGTGACATCACCATAATCGCAGCAGGCAGCACAATACTTGAATCCGTTAACAATCAAAATGTTCCATCATATTGCTCAGCCATCAAATGTGACAATGGAATCAACATCAGTGGAGGAACATTCAACATAACTTTGCCTACTACCAATCATGGCGGCAAGGGCATCAGCTGTGACGGCACCATGAACATCAGTGGTGGCGACTTCACCATCACCACCAACGGAGCGGGAGCTGCTTACACCGTGAGCGGCAACACAAAGGATTCATATACATCCGCCTGCCTGCGCAGCGATGGCGACATGTCAATAACCGGAGGCACCTTCACCCTCAGCAGCACAGGTGCTGGCGGCAAGGGCATAAACGTGGGCACCTCATCTTTGTATTCCAATTTGACCATAGGCACAGCTAACGGCAACAATGAGGATATAAATCTGAATGTATCTACCAGTGGCGAGCGTATCACCGTGACTGGTGGCGGCTGGGGCGGTGGCGACTATGCCAACCCGAAAGCCATCAGAGTAATAGGCACACTGACTGTTAACAGTGGCAACGTAACCGTCAACTGCACCCAGAGCCAGGAAGGAGGCGAATGCCTGGAGAGCAAGACCATTGTCATCATTAACGGAGGCAATATCAACGCCTATTCAAAGAACGACGACGTCATCAACGCCGCCAACAACATCACCATCAACGGAGGCACCATTTATGCATACAGCGAAGGCAACGACGGAATAGACTCCAACGGCAACATGTTCCTCAACGGAGGTTTCGTGGTTTCCAACGGCTCACGCTCACCTGAAGAAGGCTTCGACTGTGACTTTAACCAATTCAAGATTACCGGAGGCACACACATAGGCACAGGAGGCGGCACCAGCACCCCCACTTCGAGCGTCTGCACGCAACCAAGCATAAGAATCAACACCATGCCCGAATATGCCATACAGATTTTGGATGCCTCTGGCAATGTGATTTGCACATATCTATGCCCCGCATTCAGCGGCAGTGGTGGCGGATGGCCTGGACCGGGAGGCGGCAGCAGCTCCATGGTAATGCTCTTCACCGACCCTCAGGTGCAAACAGGACAGACATATACAGTCAAGTATCACGGTACCATAAGCGGAGGTACCGAATGGAACGGATATTACACTGGAAATGTGACATATTCAGGAGGCGACACTGCCACAGTGACGCTCAACTCCATGTATTCGCAAGTGAATGCGGGAAGCAGTGGTGGCGGCTGGTAGTATTGAAGTTATTAGCCATTAGTAAAAACTCTTCTAATGGCTAATAGCTAATAGCTAATGGCTAATGGCTAATAACTTCTCCGTAGCAATCGAAATAATCGGCTTGAGTAATCTTCACATAGACGAAAGAGCCGATTTCTATTTTATAGTCTTTCATTGAGATAAGCACCTCGTCATCGACTTCCGGGGAGTCGTATTGGGTACGGCCCACGTAATAGCCCCCTTCGGTGCGGTCAATGAGAACTTTTTCTATTCTACCAAGACGTTTCGAGTTGATTTCCAAGGAGATATCCTGCTGAACATCCATGAATTTATCAACGCGCGCCTTCTTCACCTCTTCAGGCACATCGTCTTCAAGTTCGTAGGCCGGAGTCCCATCCTCAGCTGAGTAAGCAAAAACGCCGGCGCGCTCGAATCGCATCTCCTTTATGAAATCTATAAGTTCATTGAACTGCTCCTCCGTCTCGCCAGGGAAGCCTACAATAAAAGTGCTTCTAAAAGCTATATCCGGAACGTATGAACGTACTTTCTTTACAAACTCAACTGTCTGCTCATGGTCAACACCACGACGCATAGCTTTCAGTATCGGCGTACTTACATGCTGCAAAGGCAGGTCGATGTAGTGACAAATCTTCGGATTATCGCGCATCAGCTCCAAAAGTTCGACAGGGAATCCCAGCGGATATCCGTAATGCAGACGTATCCACTCTATGCCTTCGATTTCAGTCAACTTCTGAACTAATTCAACGATATGCGACTTACCATCCAGGTCGTAGCCGTAATATGTAAGGTCTTGAGCTATGAGTATCAGCTCTTTAACACCTTTCTTAGCCAGATTTTCCGCCTCTTTGATGAGGTTAGCCATAGGAACCGACTTGTGGTCGCCGCGGATCAGCGGAATGGCACAGAAGGCGCAGTGACGGTTGCAACCTTCCGATATTTTCAGATAGGCGTAATGCGAGGGTGTCGAAAGCACACGCTCGCAGCAATACTCAGCATGATAGTCAGATTTGAGAATATCGGCAGCCACACTCTGCACGGGTTCAACTCCGAAGAAAGCATCCACCTCGTGAATTTCGGCATTCAGCTCCTTTCTGTAACGTTGCGAGAGGCAGCCCATCACATACAACTTCTTGATTTTACCAGCCTTACGCAACTCAGCATACTCCAAAATGGTATCTATAGACTCTTCTTTGGCGTCACCGATAAAACCGCAGGTATTGACAATGACCACGTCAGATTTCTCATCTGAATCATGGACGATTTTATATGTGTTGTTCAGCAAAGCCGCCAGATGCTCCGAATCGACTTTGTTTTTCGAGCAACCTAAAGTTACAATATTTAAAACCGGTTTTTTCATTATTGGAACAGCGAATCAACGAATTCTTTTCTGTCGAAAATCTGCAGGTTCTCCATCTTCTCTCCCACTCCGATATATTTCACCGGAATCTTGAACTGGTCGGAGATGCCAATGACCACGCCGCCTTTTGCTGTGCCGTCAAGTTTGGTAAGTGCCAATGCATTGACCTCTGTGGCGGCTATAAACTGACGAGCCTGTTCTATGGCATTCTGTCCTGTTGATGCATCGAGCACCAGCAAAACCTCATGCGGTGCATCAGGAATCACCTTCTGGCACACTTTCTTAATTTTAGAAAGCTCGTTCATCAAACCGACTTTATTGTGCAGACGGCCAGCGGTGTCAATCAAAACGACGTCAATATCTTGGGCAACTGCCGATTTTACAGTGTCAAATGCCACCGATGCCGGGTCTGCGCCCATGCCCTGGGAAACTATCGGCACGCCTACACGGTCTGCCCAAATCTTAAGTTGATCGACAGCTGCGGCACGGAAGGTGTCAGATGCTCCGAGCATCACCTTCTTGCCAGCCATCTTGAAATTGTAAGCCAACTTGCCTATTGTGGTAGTCTTACCCACGCCGTTGACTCCAACCACCATAATTACATATGGTTTCTTACCTTCAGGAATATCGAAAGTGCTGCCGTCGCCAGAATTGTTCTCCTGCAACAGAGCCGCGATCTCTTCCTTCAGTATGCTGTTCAACTCGTTGGTTCCCAGATATTTGTCGCGGGCCACGCGCTTCTGGATACGGTCTATGATCTTTAAGGTAGTGTCAACACCGACGTCTGAAGTAACCAATATTTCCTCGAGGTTGTCCAAGACCTCGTCATCGACGGTCGATTTTCCAATGATAGCCTTTGAAATACGGTCAAAGACACTGGTACGCGTCTTTTCCAGACCTTTGTTCAGATCTTCCTTGGCTTCCTTATCTCTTTTGAAAAATGAAAAAATACCCATTACTCAATATTTTTTGCAAAGATAATAAATATTTTCTTTATATATCGCATAGTCTGCGATAGACAATAACCACAAAAAGCTTTCTCGCCGAAACGGGAAAGCTATTTCAAACCACTTCAAAAAACTCAATTAGTTCTTTGCGATGAATTCCTGTGCGGAATCAATAGGAACGATGGTCTCTTCAAAATAGTAAGCGCCAGTCTTCTCCGACTTTTTCATCTTGATGACCTTCGTGAATTCCTTACCCGCTGTGTGCAGTGATGCAACTACCTTCTTTGCCATATCCTATGTTATTTAATTTCTTTGTGAAGAGTCATTTTCTTGAGGATTGGGTTGTATTTCATAAGTTCCAATCTCTCTGGGGTGTTCTTCTTGTTCTTTGTGGTAACGTAACGAGAAGTTCCCGGGATGCCTGTCGCCTTTTGCTCTGTGCACTCCAAAATCACTTGTACGCGTGCGTCTTTAACTTTCTTTGACATATCTATTTCCTTTCAATTTTCGGACTGCAAAAATACATTTTTTTTTGATATCTTACAATATTTTCAGTCAAAAAATTTTAAAACTTTAATAATCTGATTATCAATATGTTAATTATTCTTTATTGATTATCTTATTGACAATCTCAAGAATTTCAGCCTCTTTCTTAATGGCAGCAGCCTCAATCTTTGCGCCGTCGGCAACAATTTTATCGGCAAATTCTCTGTCTTTCAATCCAGCGGCGTTGATCTTAACATTGAGATATGCACCCATAACGGCGCTTCTGCAGCACAATGCGCCTACTCCAGCGTCTGAAACTGATGCAGGATTGCCTGTTTTGGCCATAGCCTCCACTATTTCGAATGCCTCAAATGCCACGTTCATTGTCTTGAACGGAACTTTTGTCGCATACTGTGATGCCAACTCGAGAGCCTCCATACGGGCAGCCTTGTCGGCGTCGGTTTTCTTAGGCATCTGCAAAGCTGCCATAATCTTATTGAAAGCGTTGGTGTCTTCATCAACCAAGTCAAGCAACTGATCTTTAAGAACCTGACCTCGTTCAGCCACCTTTGAGAACTCTTCCCAACGCTCATCCCAACCCGGCTTGTGTGATGAGAGGTTAGCCACCATTGTTGCCAATGCGGCACCGAGAGCGCCCATGTAAGCTGAGATTGAGCCGCCACCTGGAGCCGGACTCTCGCTGGCTGTCTCGTTGGCGAAGCCTGTGCAGGTCATGTCGACGAGCTTCTTCTGTGTCATGTCTTCAATAAGGAATTCTATGACTTTTTCCTTAGGGTTGAATGGTTTCAAATCGTCAAGACCCATCGACTTGATGGCGATCTTCATGATTTCATCCTCGCTAACGCCCAATGAACGCTGCTGTTTTGCAAGATAATACTTACCAGCGTCGATGAGCACCTTCTTAGGAATCAAACCGACGATTTCGCAACCTGTCACACGTACGCCACGAGCTGCAGCCTTAGCGCAGACCTCGTCGAAGCAGACGTGAACCGGTGAGACGTTGATATTTGTGATGTTCATTGAAACCTGAGCGATGCCGTATTCCTCGATGAACCAGCCGATAGCTTTGGTGCTCTTCAGAGTGCCAGGAATCATGATGGTGTTGCCGTTTTCATCTTTCATCGGCTTGTCGGTGACCTTCGGTCCCACTCTCTTCGGACGGCCTTTCTCGCGAACGTCGAAAGCGATGGCGTTGGCGCGGCGTGTCGAAGTGGTGTTAAGGTTATAGTTGATAGCGATGAGGAAGTCGCGGGCTCCGACCTGTGTTGCACCGGTCTGTGCCACATGCTCGTTCCACTCGTTCGGACCGAAATCAGGTTTCCATTCTTCTGTTCCCAGACGGCTTGACAATGACTCGTATTCACCAGTGCGGCAGTAAGCCAAGTTCTTACGTTTTGGCTGGAAAGCAGCCTCTTCGTAGCAGTAAATCGGGATATTGAGCTCTTCGCCGAAACGTTTTGCGAGGTTACGTGCATAAACCACGACCTCATCCATTGTGATGTTAGAAATCGGGATGAGAGGGCAAACGTCGGTTGCGCCCTGACGCGGGTGATCGCCGTGATGGTTGCGCATGTCGATAAGCTCTGCAGCCTTCTTCACCACGCGGAATGCGGCTTCGCACACGTTTTCCGGTTCACCCACAAAAGTGATGACGGTACGGTTAGTTGTCGCACCCGGATCAACGTCCAACAATTTCACGCCTTCGACCTTTTCGATCTCGGCTGTCACCTGATTGATGATGTTCATATCGCGACCTTCGCTGATATTCGGAACACATTCGATAAGTTGTTTCATATTGTATATTTTTTGCTATTATTTTCCAGCCGCAAAGATAGTAAAAAGTTTGGAGTCTGAAGTTTGGTGTTTGAAGATTTTTAAATCTTTGATTTAATACGCCATTAAAATGGCGATGTTAATGTTCCTTTTTTCTTGATAAAAAAGGAACCGAAAAAATCAAGGCCCGAATTATCGGCCTCCGCTACAGTCGTCCTAAGACAGTGATACTCAAGGCAGGGTAACACTTCCTTCGGAAGCAAACAACAAGCGCCCTGCTGTGAGTATCATCTGCTTAGTCCGCCTCTTGGGCCTACTCTGCCCCGCATTCGCGCCAGGCCCACCCACCGCGAAGCGACCTGGGGGCGAAGCCATGACGTCATCTCAACAGTATCCCATATATTACCGATACATAAAGCCAAAGACAAAACATTGAAACTGCTACTAAAATGGACAATCTGTATCCGAGTTACTTTTATGCCACGAAGAATGATGTGTATATCTTAAATTAAAATACTCCAGACTTTGTTTTAAATCATCAAGATCTTTTTGCGCTTCTGTATCTCCTTGGTTTGCTGCTTTTTTGAACCATTTAATGGCCTGCTTAAAATCTTTTTCCACACCTTCACCATCCCAATAGCATAGTGCCAAATTATATTGGGTAAAATCATGTCCTTGTTCGGCTAAAGCCGTCAATTCGTCTATGGTCATTTTTGCATTCGGTTTTTCCTGTTCTTGATTATCTTTTTTCATAGTGATAGTGTTTTGCGAATATTAAATCAATCCTGATGTCATTGCTTGAACCATTGCTTCCGGTTCCCATTCGTCTTTCCAGTAATCTGCAGCTTCTTCTATTCTTGTTAGGCATGGACCTTCGTAACTGAAATCAAAACCCTTAAGATAATTAACGGCTTTCTTTTTATATCCTTCAAACGTTGATATGTTCCAAGATATGCAATTTAGGGCTCCTCCTCTACGGACCGCTTCTAAAGCAGGGATGCCAACTATGTCACAATTGGGGAAAGCTTTGCTGATTTGCTCCAGTGCTTGCTTGTCTTCTTCAAGTCCTAATTGTGGCACAAGCAGCATATTCCCTATTTGAAGGAAGTTGATGTAAGCCCAACTGCGGGCGTGAAACCGTTTGACATTGTATTTCAGAGGTATGACTTCAAATTTCTTTTCCAAAATTTTCAGATAACGATAGTAATAGTACCTTGAAAAATCTTTGTAGTTTGTAATTAAAACTCTATTGTTGCCGGCATAATGAATGATTCCGTCGCTATGCCCACACATGTCGCCGTCCCAAGGAATGAACAGAATATCACACTGAAAAGCATCTTTTAGCATACGCTCAACCTCCGCCGGAGTCTTGTTTTTATTTTCAACGAAGACTTTATCGGTCATCACAACAACATCGTCGCATTTAACCACGTTGCCACCATCAAGAACAAGATCAATTGTGCTGCTTTGTGGAAGCAGTTTTTTCAGATTGTTTTCTTCAACTTGAAACACATCATCAGGATTGGTTTGAATGCGGAGACCAGCTTTGTCTTGAAGATAATCCGGGGTATATTTGAAGAAAACAAAACGCTCAGCGTTAACCTGAATCGGCATATAATCGCGGCACCAGATGTCTTTTGTTCCAGACAGGTATCCATACGGAATGCCACGTTTCTGCAACGCATCAATTAGATGTACATTGAGAATTGGGCATTTCTCGGGCAAAAGGCTGGAGAAATAGACGGTGTTGGTGAGGCTGTCAGTGAGCATAATTATTTTTTTATTGATGATGGTATATAACCTAATTTATCTTTTGCATATTCCATGGCTAGATCTTGTGGCATATTATTTTGCGTAATAAAATCAACAACCATCTTTTCTTTCAAAGGATACCTGCTGCTTTTAAAGTTATCATCACATAATACCGCTCTTAAATCATAATCAATAAAACCTTTAGTTAGGTTTATTCTTTTTGAAAACAAAACATCACAATCATACTTATTTGGAACCAATTTAATAGGCATGCTTTCTAATCCTTTTTCGTCTAGATGACAGACTTCTTTTATTTTCCTAAAAACCTTGTTTGGTCCAACAACCGGCGGCTCACCATTAATAATTGCGCTTCTTATCAAAAAAGAATAATAAGTATCTGCATCATCACTAACAACGAAATCTAGACTGACACGATTACCACCTTTATATGAATCTGATTGTTTGGTTCCCCATCTGTGGATATAAAAGTGGTTTTTATGTTTATTAGTTTGTAATTCATTTTGATGTACCGATTCATCTTCAAACACACCTTTTTGGTAATAGTATGGTTCAATCTCAGTAGGTTGAATTAATACTTCGTTGCACACTAATGTTTTAGTAAGAAAACACCTTCCGTCATCTTGAATTTTTACTATGATATTTTCCATGGTAATAATATTGAACATTTAACTTTCATTGGCAAAGATAAAAGGAAAAATCTGAGCCACCAAATATCTTTTGTGAAAAATTGTTAAAATTTTCGAAAAAGTTATTTAATAATTTTTATAGTTATTTTATTGATTATTAAATAATTATAAAAAATTTTATAAAGACATCAGGACTTCGCTCCCACTTCGTTCTTCAGTGCGTCGGCCTGGCCCGAATGCGGGGCAGCGAAGGATAAATAGGCGGACTAAGCAGATGATACTCACGGCGGGGCGCTTGCGTTTGCTTTCGTCAGAAAGCACTACCCCGCCCTGAGTATCACTGTCTTAGGACGACTGCAGCGGGGGCCGATGATTCGGGCCTTGATTTTTTCGGTTCCTTTTTTATCAAGAAAAAAGGAACATAATCCCCCAGCCCTATTCAGGGCATATAAAAAAGGACGCCCATTGGCGTCCTTTATATTAAACAGGAAATTTATTCGCATTTGGCGAATGCTTTCGCTTCGCTCCAGTCGAAATGACTGACTAACGGATAACTTTTCCTTTTAAAATCATTGTCTGAACTTTGTTCGCTCCATAATAATATGGCATAAACTCAAGCTGTGTCATCGGCTTGGTGATGATGACATTGGCAATCTTGCCTTTGGTGATTGAGCCCAGCTCATGAGCCACATCCATGGCGTAAGCCGTGTTCAATGTAGTGGCATTCAACGCCTCCTCAGGAGTCATACGGTAACGGATGCAGGCACACGAAAGTACAAACTGCATATTGCCCGACGGAGATGTTCCAGGATTAAAGTCTGATGCCATTGCTACAGGTAATCCTGCGTTAATCATATCGCGCACCGGTGACAGCGGCAGGTTGAGGAAGAACGCACAGCCAGGCAATACCGTCGGCATGGTGTCGGAGCCTTTCAGAGCCTCAATCTCAGCCTTTCCCATCTGTTCGAGATGGTCGACACTGATGGCGCCGTATTTCACTCCCACCTGCACACCGCCCGAGACTGCCATCTCGTTGGCATGAATCTTCGGACGCATGCCGTATTTGATGCCTGCCATCAAGATTCGCTCGGTGTCTTCAACGGTGAAGAAGCCTTTGTCGCAGAAAACGTCAATGAAATCTGCCAAATCTTCGGCCGCCACCAGAGGAATCATCTCGTTGATGACAAGATCGACATAGTCTTCCTGATGTCCGCGGTATTCCATCGGAATGCCGTGAGCGCCAAGGAAATTAGACTTTATCGTCATCGGAGAATTCTCCTTCATGCGACGGATAACGCGCAGAAGCTTCAGCTCGCTCTCAGTGGTGAGGCCATAACCGCTCTTTATCTCTACGGCACCGGTTCCCATGCGCATAATTTCGTCCAGACGCTGCATGGCCGACTCATAGAGTTCATCTTCGCTAGCTGCTGCTGTGGCTTTTGCAGAATTAAGGATTCCGCCTCCTCTCTTTGCGATTTCCTCATAGCTCAGGCCACGAATCTTATCGCAAAACTCCATTTCGCGTGAGTTGGCATAAACCAAATGGGTATGCGAGTCGCAGAACGCAGGTATGACCAATCCGCCTTTGGCGTCGACTACTTTTCTCTCTTTAGCTAAATATTCTTTGTATTTCGGAGAGCTCATCGCACCATAGTCGGCAATCTTGCTACCTTTTATATATAGGTATGCATTCTTGATGCGCTTAACGTCCGACATCGCGGAGCCGGCTTTCCATAATGAGCCATCCTCCACGATGCCGCAAAGTTCTTTAATGTTTATGATTAACATATATCTTAGTCTTTAGTCTTTAGTTGTTAGTCTTTAGTTTACTCGATTATGACTAAAGTCTAAAGACTAACGACTAAAAACTATTTCTGATAGATTGATTGCCAATTCTTGTACTCTCTCTTCTTCCAAGGTCCGTTGTGGTACACGTATGATGCAATCATCGGTATGACGGTTGTACCTTCGGCGTAAACCATCTGCTGGAGCTTCTCGCTGACCTTACCCCATGAACCTGCTTCGAGCAAGGTTGATGATGAGCAAGCGCCGTCGCGGACGTCAGCAACTGTAATCTGGATAGCGTATTTGTGCATTGGCACCTCGTGACCGAGAATTTCAGCGCAGACCACTGTGTCCTGAGCGAAGTTCTTAGGAGTACCGCCACCGACCATGAACAAACCAGTCTGTGGAGCAGCCATCTTGATTTCTGTCAGCTCAAGGAAGTCAGCCACAGAGTCGATGCTCACGTATGATTTGCCGGCGTGCTTGCGCTCCCACTGGTGCAGACCGATACCGAAACCTGCTGATGAGTCTGAGAATGCTGGGCAGAACATCGGGACGCCACACTCGTAGCATGTCTGGATGAGGCTGTCTTTCTTCACACCGTGACCTTCATGCAGCCATTTGCCGAGGTTCCACAGGAACTCACGTGATGAATATGGACGTGGCTCAAGTATGTTGGCCAACTCGTAAGTGGCGTGGTCACAAACCTGAAGCTGTTCCTCGTCGATATATGTGTCGTAGATACGGTCGATGTAAAGCTCGCGAAGCTTGGTATCCGGCACCACGTTCTCTTTTTCACCTATATAATGTTTGAAACCGAGAGCCTCGAAGAGGTCCATGTCGATGACTGAAGCGCCTGTAGAAACAACAACGTCGATCATTTTGTTGCGAACCATGTCGACGTAAACCTGCATACAGCCTGCTGCTGATGTTGAACCTGCCAGTGTGAGGATGTTGGTGCACTGTTTCTCTTTCACCATCATCATCAAAATGTCGGCAGCGCGGGCTGTGTCGCGTGATGTGAATGACATTTCACGCATTGCGTCAATGATTTCTGTTGAATCGTACTTCTTGATGTCGATGTGTTTTACGACATTCTTCAGTAAGTCTTTCTTTTCAAGTTTTCTTGCCATTTTTCAGATATTTTAATTGTTATTTGTTGTCTATTTAATCTGCAAAAATACAAAATATTGAAAAATAACGTATATTTGCACAAAATTTATTTGTAATGAAAAAGATATTTCTTCTTTCAATAGTAATTTCGGCTTTGTTGGTCTCATGCGGCAGCTCTGACAACAAAAGCAAAAGTGAAGCCAAGGCAGAGGCAACAGCTTCAGAATCAGCAGAAAAGACATACGTAAAAGTGATGAGCTACAAAGATTTCATCAAAAATGTCTGGGATTTGGAGACCAACACCAACGAATTCATATTTAAAGGCGACAAGCCCTGTGTGATAGATTTTTATGCCACCTGGTGCGGCCCATGCAAGGCTGTGGCCCCTATTCTCGAAAAATTGGCCAAAGAATACGACGGAAAAGTCGATTTCTATAAAGTCGACACCGACAAGGAGCCAAAACTGGCCACAATCATGAAGATCCAGTATCTGCCGACGGTTATGTTTGCCAAAGAAGGAGCCCAGCCCGAGAAATCTGTAGGCGCCAAAGACGAGGCATATTTCCGTTCACAAATCAACAAGATGTTAAGTGAATAACATTTTCCCCACAGCATATCTGCCTGATATAAAATACGTTGCGCTGTTTTTGAAAGAGACCGCTCCTCAAATCGAGCTGTTCGAAACCTATCAGAAACAGTCGTGCCGCACGCGCTGTAACGTTATGACAGCCAATGGTTTGCAGACAATGACCGTGCCAATTGTAAAAACCAATGGCAATCACACCATGACCAAGGATATAGCAATTAGTTACAAAGAGCCTTGGCAGCAGATTCATCAGCGCTGTATGGAAGCGGCTTATCGCAAAACCCCTTATTTCGAATACTATTTCCCCTACCTTGAGAAGGCTTTCACGACACGTTTCGACACTCTCGTGGAATTGAATGAGTTTTGCTTGAAATTCATTCTTAAAGTCTTGAAAATCAACAAAGAAATTGTTTACACCGAGGATTTCGAACCAATAGCAAGCCCTGACGATTACCGCGTAGCATTGTCAAAATGGTCGCCAGAAGGCACCAGTTTTCCGAAATACTATCAGGTATTCGCCGACCGCCAGCCGTTTGTCTCAAACCTTTCAGTTATTGACTTGATTTTCAACGAAGGACCTGAATCTATAAACTATCTCAACAGTTTGGTTTAATCAGGATAGGCTATCCTGACGTGATAGATGCTCATCAGCTTCTTTTTAAGCACCTTCTTCACCACGGTGATATCGTGGAAAGTGATGTTGGTGTTGTCAAACTGATTTGCTTTCATCTGTCCGTCTATAATATTTTCCACAAGACGGTTGATGCTGTCTTCAGTTTTCTCACTCATGCTTCTTGAAGCCGCTTCGACAGCGTCGCACATCATCAGCACTGCGGTCTCCTTCGAGAACGGCACCGGACCATGATAGCAGAAGTCGCGTTCATCCACACCGTCGGGGTTCTCACGAAGCTCCATCTGATAAAAATACTCGGTGCGACGAGTGCCGTGGTGGGTTCTCACGAAATCGATGATTTGCTCAGGAATATGATGCTGACGGCAAATCTCTATGCCATCGAGCACATGACCTATGATAATCTGAGCGCTTTCAACATACGACACATCGTCATGAGGATTATATTTACCATTCTGATTCTCAATGAAATAGAATGGATTTTTGGTTTTACCTATATCATGATACATGGCTCCGGTACGCACCAGCAACGGATTGCCGCCGATGTTGTACACAGCCTCCTCGCAGAGGTCGGCCACCTGCATGGCATGCTGGAAGGTTCCCGGCGCCTCGGATGCGAGTTTGCGCAACAGCGGACTGTTGGTGTTGCTCAACTCCAGCAAGGTGATATCGGTGACAAAGCCGAATATGCGCTCGAAAAGAGATGCTATCGGCAGAACCAGCACAGTCATAAAGGCATTGCCGGCGTAAATGGCTATCATATACCAGCTAAACGATTCAAAATCACCGTCAAACAAAAGCATCAATCCGATATACACTATCACGTATGTGACAAAAACCGCCAACGAGGTGCCGAAATAGCTGGCTCGACTGGTACGCTTGGTCATGGCAAAGACCGCCACAAAGGACACCAGCATCTGAACGAAGAAATACTGGAAAGAGTTTGGCACTGCCAACGATATGATTACCAGCGTCATAACCTGCACCACAACCGACACCCTCGAGTCGAAGAAAGTCATCAGCAGCATTGGCATAATAGCCACTGGCATCAGGTATATCAGGTTGGGCGCAAATCTCACCAACAGGAAGGACGGTACTATCATAAACAGCATCAGCAGCAATATCAGATTTATATTGGACAGACGCTCGAATACATCGGGACGCAACATCTTTAGGACCAGATACAACGCCACGAACACTATGCCCACAAGCAAAATCTGTCCGTAAAGCAGGAAATTGCGGCTAAAGAATGTGTTACTGGTAATATCGGCATATTCGCGTTCCAAAGAACTGAGAATCTGATACTTTTCGTCAGTCACAATCTCACCTTCCATGATTATGAGTTCGTCTTTCTGCACCATTCCGAAGGTTAGCATAATGCCGTCCAAAGCCATTTTCTCAGCCTGTCTGGTCAAACTCTCAGAATACATCACATTCTGACGCAACGAGCTGTGCATCAAATTGTTAAGCATCATTCTTGTGGCATAATCATCCACATTGACAAGCATTGAATGTATGATTTGGCTAGCCGTAGCCATAGTGTATAAGTCGCCGTAAAGGCTCTTGGTCATAACTTTGTTGCGCACCACCACCACTTTGTCTTCAGGTTTAAAATTCTGAGAATTATTGTTTATGGTGACTATTCCGTTCTCCTCTATCCTATCGTAAATGGCCAAAACCAGATTTTCATAATAATTACGGTTGCCAATGGTGTCATTCCACAATGAATAAAAGTCTTTCAGGAGGTTTTCGCGGCCCTTCTCAGTGCCCAGGTCATCGTATGTAAAGATGGGCTGCACAGTGCGGCGAGCCTCTTCCCTCTCCTTTATAACCTGGTCATCCGACTTGTAAATCGGGAAGTTAAATGGTGCATAGAGGGTTTTATGCTGCCATGGACGCATTTTCTGATATTCATATTTGAACTTGGCGTTGCGAGGCATCACCATCACAACAATGAACAATGCCAAAAGAAACATCACAACTTTCATAATGCCATAATATGAATGGCGTATTCTTTCGACAATTTTCTTTACAGTACTCATAATCAATATGTTATGATTTATAAAAAATCTTAGTGCAATATTTTGAAATAAAACGTAAAAATACAAATAATTCTCGTAATTTTGCAAAAAAAGTGATAATTATGTTTGGAATCTGCACTTTATCGGCTGTTAGCGTAAGGAGAGAACCGCATCATGAGAGCGAACTGGTAACCGAGCTGCTGTTCAACGATCTCTATGAAGTTATTGATAATCAAGGTGATTGGTTGTACATCAGAATGGAATACGACGGCTACGAGGGATGGATCAGGAGCTTGCAACACTTTGAAATTCAGGCAGATGCGTATAAGGCATTGGCCTCGGTGGACAGCTATGTGGTTAACAAACCGGTGGAATTGTACGATTCAAAATTGTTGACTTTTGGAACCAGTATATATGCGATGGACAAATGCTGCATCGAAGCCAACAGTTTCATTAACAACGCATTATCCCTATTAGACACCCCCTACCGCTGGGGTGGCCGCACGGTTTTCGGCATAGACTGCTCAGCCTTTGTCCAGTTGTGCGCCAAGACCATAGGAATAAAGCTGCCTCGCGACGCCTCGCAGCAGGTTGAATGTGGCGAAGACGTGTATTTCCTAACGGAAGCACAGCCAGGCGATTTGGCTTTCTTTGAAAACGCGGAGCATCACATCATCCACGTCGGAATCATACTGGATGGCGATAAGATTATCCACGCTTCAGGTAAGGTACGCATAGACTCGCTCGATCAAACGGGTATATTTAATAAGGAGTTAGGAAAGCATACTCATTTTTTGAGTACCATCAAACGAATTGGCAATTGACAGTTAATATTAATAATTATGAAAAATAATAAGAGATTATTGGTTTTGGCAGCAATTTGGGCATTGGCAACAGCCGGGGTTTGTGCCCAAGATTTCACCTATGGTGACTTAGAATATTCTATAAACGACGATTTTATTTCAGTTACTGTGACAGGCCATGTGGACGGTTACGAGGCAACGGGGCAGTTAAATATTCCTCCGACAGCATATTATAATGGCTACGGATTTACTGTAACTGTCATAGACGATTACGCTTTTTACTACTGCGAAGGACTGACAGGAGCGCTGACAATACCAAACACTGTTGAAGAAATCGGCAATCTGGCGTTTTACCATTGCGATGGACTGACAAGCCTCACATTGTCAAACGCACTGACTGACATAGGTGACGACGCCTTCGATTACTGCGGTTTTACCGGAACCATCACCATTCCAGCCTCGGTGGAATACATAGGCTACACCCCATTTTATTGTTGCAACGGCATTGAAGGCTTTGTTGTTGCCGCAGGAAACTCATATTACGACTCGCGCGACAACTGCAATGCCATCATAAGAAGCTACAGCAACAAACTCGAAATCGGCTGCAAGAACTCTACCATTCCAAACAGCGTTATAGCCATAGAAGAAGATGCTTTCAATCACGTTAGCGGGTTGACAGAGATCACAATCCCCAGTTCTGTAACTACGATTGGCGGCTGGTCATTCTGGTTTACCGGCCTGACAAGCCTGAATATACCCGGTTCTGTGATAAATATAGGCGTGAATCCGTTTGGAGGATGCTCGGCATTGACTGAAATTACAGTGGAAAGCGGCAATACTATATTTGATTCCAGAAACGGCTGCAATGCCATTATCAGAACCGGCATTAACGAGCTGATTAGCGGCTGTCAAAACACCGTCATTCCAGACGATGTCACCAGCATTGGCAACAATGCCTTTTATTTTTGCAGCACCTTGTCGGGCGAGCTGATTATTCCCGCAAGTGTCTCAGTGATAGGCGGATATGCATTTGAAGGTTGCACAGGACTCACAGGTTCATTGACCATACCCAACACCATAACGGAAATTGGAGAATCTGCTTTTGCTCATTGCAGCGGATTCAACGGCAACCTGAGATTAAGCGAATCCCTGACCATTATTCGCGACTGGGCCTTCGAAGAGTGTCCCGGATTTATTGGCAATCTGGTGATACCCAACTCCGTCACATCAATAGGCTCGAGTGCATTTGAGGGATGTCACGGCTTTAATGGCAGTCTTACATTGCCGAAAGCCCTCGAATCTATTGGCAATTTCGCTTTTGCGAGCTGCGAGGGGTTTAAAGACGCCATAGCATTGGGCGAAACACCGGCAACACTGGGTGAATATCCGTTCGGGGGCTTCGGCAGCAGCATTCTTTATGTGCCCAACGGCTGTGTGTCTGCATACGAAAACTCTGCATGGAGCGAACAATTTACAATGATAGAGGAATATGACGGAACTGCAGAGATTGAAAGCATTTCGGTGTCAATATACCCCAACCCGACTCACGGTTCAATAAGAGCAGAAGCCTGCGATATCAGTAACATCAGCATTTTCAATGTTTTAGGAGAGAAAGTGTTTGAAAGAGAAGTCAGTGGTCATGCTTTTGATTATGACTTCAGCGGCATGGAGACAGGAATCTATTTGATCAAGGTCGTTGGTAAAAATTATATTCAGACACAGAGAGTTACGCTATATTAGTTAGCAGTTGCCAAAGACTGTATTGACAACATCGTCAATAGCTTTCACGGCGTTTTTATCACCTTTTAAAATCTTATCGACAAGTTCGGTAAGGTTTTCATTTATCTCTGGAGATATCTCAGGAAACGGCAGCTCCATCAGGTTTCCTTTCAGTATTTTTATCTCGCCGAAAAGCGATTTGTAAAGGTATTTGAAGAGTTGGCTGTTCAGAAAGGCCAAAACCGCCTTGATTGACATCCCAGGTATGCTTGGAATGAGTATGTTGGCGCTGTTTAGGAACAGACTTTGCGAATCGTCGTAAGCGAAAACCAGGTTTTTAGAGATAAATTTATATACCAGTTTCTCGTCAGCACGATAAATCTCATCTTTTGCAACCTGTTGAAATTCAGTACGTTCGTATCTTATAAATCTGGATGGCTTTTTCAGGGTGTAAGCTTCAATCTCCTTGCCGGTGTAAATCGGTTCCATGCCTCTGCCCCGCTTTGTTTTCACCTTGTTTTTGTTGTCTCCCGTAATAACTCCCAACGCCCATATACTTTCCTTTAAACTATACTTTCCTTTTTTGAGGATATTCCTTACTCTATGATAATCCTCATCCGATAACAAATTGAAATTCAAGTTGTTAGTTAGGTAAAAGCATTGTTTTGAAACTGAAAGGGCTGTAGTCGGACAATCCTGATCAAATGTAAAAAGTTGAATATTACCGTCAGACGAGGATTTTTCCACTCTGCCACACTGAATGTCAATGTATTTGGTCTGCACTCCTGAAAAGCTTCCTGGATATTTGGTAATCGACTGAATATCAGTATTTTCAAGTAGAAACTTTCGGAAATTTCTATGATTTTTTACGTTTAATACCGACTCCGGCAACAAAAAACGGATAGTTCCCCCTGCTTCAAGCCGGCCAAAGGCCCTTTCGAAGAAATATGAAAAACTTTCCCTGGTTGTTATGGGGTTACCCGATTTATCAAATATAACAGCGCCCCAAGGCGGATTGCTCACAATATAATCGAAGGTTTGAGGCCAGTCGCCACTAAGCTGACCATTCAGGAAATCGCAGCAAACCACTTGAGGTTCAAAGACTTCGTCCGGAAACTTCAGCAACAGATTGATCTTTGCCATCATCACGGCCATGGGATCGTTGTCGCATGCGAACACCTGTTCTGCAGAGGCACCTTCAAGCGACAACATGAAGGCCCCGCTTCCACAGCAGGGGTCGAAAAACTTCTGACCTTCAGAGAAATCAATATTCGCAGTCATGTTGGCAGCCACCTCCCGGGGAGTGTAATACGAACCTTTTCGGTTTTTTTCACCCTCGAGCATGAAACACTGGTAGATAAGACCGAGAAGGTCGAATTCGTCTTCGGGCAGCGGATAGTTCTCAACTTCAGGAATAGGCGAAATATTGGAGGCCAACAACTCCTTAACCAGCTTCTGTACATGTGGCTTTTTTATCAGACCGACTCTCTTCAAAAGCGAGATTCCGATCGAAAAAAGCACATTTTCTACACTTAAAGTATTTTCTAAACAAAATGATATAAATTGTTGAATTACAAGTATATTATCTTTGTTTGAAAAATACTCCACCGGCAAAATAACCTTGGTTGAAAGCAGCTTGTTGGCACGGGAGGTCAACTTGCCGGCGGCGGCTGTGTGCAGCCGCCGCCAGTTGTTCCTGGTGGCGTCGGAGATGATAGGATATTGTATTTCGCTGTGTGCCATAATTTTTGCAAAAATAGTAAAAGTTTTTAAAAATTCTTTTGAATGTTCCGATTTAATTCATAACTTTGCAAGTCATTTTTGAAAAAATTCTAACCGTAAAAAATACTAAGACATGAACAACGCATTATTTCAATTTGCACATCCTGCCAATGAGCCTGTAAAGGAATACCGTCCGGGCAGCCCCGAGCGCGTAGCTTTGGAAAAAGAACTTCAGAAACAGTCGAACGAAGTGGTCGAAATTCCGATCATTATCGGCGGCAAAGAAGTACGTACCGGCGATATGGGCGAAGTGGTTATGCCACACAACCACAAGCATGTGATTGCAAAATACCATAAAGTTGGCGAAAAAGAGGTCAAAATGGCTATCGACGCCGCTTTGAAGGCCAAGAAAGACTGGGAGAACACCCCATGGATTGAGAGAGCCTCTATCATGGCCAGAATCGGTCAGATGCTGGCAACCAAATATCGTGCACGCATCAACGCAGCATGTATGCTTGGCCAATCAAAGAACTGCTTCCAGGCTGAAATCGACTCAGCTTGCGAAACCATCGACTTCTATCGTTTCAACAACTATTATGCAGGCAACCTCTATTCAGAGCAGCCTTCATCAACACCAGACCAGCTCAACCGCGTGGAATATCGTCCACTCGAGGGCTTCATCATGGCTGTGACTCCGTTCAACTTCACCTCTATCGCTTCGAACTTGAACATGACACCTGCTTTGATGGGTAACACCACAATCTGGAAACCATCAACAACAGCATTGCTTTCAAACTATCACATCATGCAGATCGCAATGGAAGCAGGTCTTCCGGCTGGCGTAGTGAACTTCCTGCCAGGCAAGGGTTCTTTGATTGGCGGTGTCGCTTTGAACGATCCTAACCTCGCCGGCATCCACTTCACAGGTTCAACAGCCACATTCCAGGGCCTCTGGAAGGGCGTAGGCATGAATATAGCCAATTACAAGTCATATCCACGTTTGGTCGGTGAGACGGGCGGTAAAGACTTTATCTTCGCTCACAGCTCAGCAAATCCACGCGAGGTGGCATGCGCCATCGTCCGCGGCGCTTTCGAATATCAAGGCCAGAAGTGCTCAGCAGCATCACGCGCATACATCCCGGCATCGATGTGGAACGAGGTGAAACAGATCGTCGGCGACATGCTCAGCACCATCAAGATGGGTGACGTCACAGACTTCACCAACTACGTCAACGCCGTCATCGATGAGGCTTCATTCGATAACTGCAAGGGCTACATCGACAGAGCCAAAGCCAGCAAGGACGCTGAAATCGTATTCGGCGGCAAGTGCGACAAGAGCGTCGGTTACTTCGTCGAGCCTACAGTCATACTCGCCAAGGTTCCGAACTACGAGTCAATGGCTCAGGAGATCTTCGGACCTATCATCACCATCTACGTCTACGACGACAAGAAATATGAGGAAACACTGGAACTCTGCGACACAACATCACCTTACGCATTGACAGGAGCTATCTTCGTCAACGACCTCAAGGCACGTCAGCTCGCCGACCAGAAACTCAAATATTCAGCAGGTAACTTCTACATCAACGACAAGCCAACGGGCGCCGTCGTGGGATGCCAGCCATTCGGCGGCTCACGCGCATCGGGCACCAACGACAAGGCTGGCGGTTTGTGGAACCTCATCCGCTGGACCAACCCACGCGCTATCAAGGAAACATTCGTACCGGCAACGGAATACGGATATCCTTTCCTCGCGAAATAATAGCCATTAGCTATTAGTCGTTAGACTTTAGACCTTAGACTTTAGTCGTTAGTTGTTAGTTTTTAGATTTCTAAAGACTAAAGACTAGCGACTAAAGACTTTTTATGACGCGGTAAATCAACTCCTCCCCCGGTCGCGCGAGCCGCAGGCGAGCGCGTTCTTCCTCGGTGAATTCATAGTAGAGACGGTCTGCATCAACCGTAAAGCCGGCTTTTTCGAGCACTTGCGCATAGTCGCGACCGAATTGGCGCACATGGTCGTACTGACCGAAGCAACGCTTTCTCTCCTCAGGATCAGTAATAGTAGGATCCTCCCAAGTGTCTACATTAGGATTTATAGGCACCATCAAAATCGCCCAACCTCCGGGTTTCAAGATTCGTTTTATCTCTGAAAAAGCTTTGTTTACATCATCAACATGTTCCAAAACATGATTGCATATCACCACATCATATTGATTATCAGGAAGTTCTATTTTTGTAACATCAAGATGAAGGTCTGCAATTGGAGAATCCAAATCGGCTGTGGTGTAATCGAGGTTTTTCAAGGCACGGAAACGTTTCAGAAATGGCTGTTCGGGAGCGAAATGCAACACTTTCAGATTGTCAGTGAAAAATCCCGTTTTCTTTTTTAAATACAGCCATATCAGACGATGGCGCTCAAGTGACAGGCACTTCGGACACATGCGGTTGTCCATGGCCTCACCATATCCATATGGCAAAAATTTGCGGAAATGCTTACCGCAAACAGGACATTCAACCTTGTCGCCAATATAAAACGGACGTATCAAAGCGCTGAACAGATAACTGAAGCGAATCAGCATCTGACGTGGGAAAATCCTTGTAAATAAAGCTATTAACTTTTTCATAACAAATTCTTTACGGCATCGGTAAGCTTAGACCATCTGTATTTTTGTTTCTCTTCCCTGACGCCTTCAACAAAAAATTCGTAACGGTCATTATCATAAAAATCCACTAGGGCGTCTGCTATGGCCTTAGGGTCAGGCTCCACCACATAGCCCACTTTTCCGTCAGGAATTATCTCCTTCAGACCACCAACACCCGTCACCAGAACAGGCTTCTCAAAATGATAAGCTATCTGCGTAACACCGCTCTGAGTGGCCGATTTATAGGGCTGAACCACCATATCAGCAGCATTAAAGTAATACTTTACTTCATTATCTTTAATAAACTGATTATTAACTACAACAAAATCTTTTAAGCCCCTATTTTCTATCTGTTCAAGATATGGCTTCGGATCATCATAAAACTCACCGGCAATCACCAGCTTCAAGGGATATTTTCTGAGCCTTTGATCCGCAAAAGCATCTATCAAAAGATCCAGTCCTTTGTATGCCCTCACCAGTCCGAAGAAAAGCAAATAGCGAAAATCTCCATCAAGGCCCAATTCATTGATAGACTTTTGTCTATCCTGAATCTCACCGTAATGGTCGTATAGAGGATGCGGTACGCAACATTTCGGTTTTCCGGCCTTATCAAGAGAAGCCACATCAGCCAGTACCGACTGCGACAGCGTCACGAAACCATCCATTGCCTCCACAAAACCGGGTGTAAACAGCTTGTCAAGCGCAGACTTCTCATGAGGTATCATATTGTGAATCAAGCCAATACACTTAGTATGACCGTTTCTTTTCACAATACGGGCTATTTTACTGTAACCTGGTGCAAAAAACGACATCCAATAGGCAAAAATCACCAGATCGGGGGCTTTTTCCATCAACTCCCTACCCACTTTACGCCAGTTCAACGGATTGATAGAGTTGACTTTACGTGCTATCTTAAAGGCATCAGGAGCATCCGACTCGGAATATTGAGTCTTACCGGGAAAAAGCAGCGATGGATATTGAAGCTCAAATGTAAAGACTTCAATATCAGCACCTTCATCGACAAACTCCTTTGCTAGCCTGTCAGTGAACGCAGCTATGCCACCGCGATAAGGATAAGCCGGGCCGACGATTACCACCTTCATTTTAGTTGGATTTTGGGGTTGATTTCTCCTCCGGTTTGCCCTCTTGCTTATTCTCAGGCTCTACGACAGTTACTTTGTAACCGATTTTGGCAAATGCCTTGATGAGATTTTCGGGATTGGTCTTCTCGCTATCATATTGAATGGTAACGCGTTGAGTCTCCAAATCAGGATTGATGGCTTTCACACCTTTTTCAAAACGAAGGTTATCCTTTATGCGTTTAACGCAGTTCTGACACTCCATCTCAGGTTCAGTTGTGAAAACAACCTCTGTCTTTGTCTGTGCCTGCACCATCAGTGTCATAAACACAGCGAATGTCAGTATAATAAGCTTTTTCATAATATTGTTATTTTGTTAATTTCCATTTTATTCCGGCATAAAGCATTATTCCGTCTATAGGTCCCCAAACCATGGTGGCGTCAAAATCAGGACCCCAAGGATCGTGACAGCCAACTATTGGATTCTTTTGGGCAAAATCCGTCAGATTCTCCCCTCCGATGTAAACATTTCCCCATCGGAACCATTTGAGTATCTGAGCATTAAGTATCGGATAAGCGTCAAAAGTCCCAAATCCGTCCGGCAGACGGCCGTCTCCGTTGATTTGCAAAGTAACGTCAAACTGCCATATCTCAAGCGGTGTCTTGTATGTAGCCGTCACCAAGCCTTTGTAACGGCTTGTCAATGGTTTATCGCGAAGTGCACCGTTTATCGTGGCTTTTACGTCATTATACCTAAATGCACCAAGCAGTGAGAACCCATCGAAAAACGGGTAAGTGGCATCAATTTGGAAGGTGTGCGAATAGGATATTCCGTCAAGGTTATAGAAATGCACCTGATGTTTATCGCTATCCAGGTCTGTAACCAATTGATTTGTAAAGTTTGTATAATAATATTCCAAATTGACAATCATGCACTTACCCAAAATATCAACGTCAAACGAGGCCGTAGTTCCGTAGTTCCACGCCTCCTCCTGTTTCAGGTCATTGTCGACAATAATGTCGCGGCTACTCGCCATAAGCGTATGATTATCAAGCATTGGGCGCGGAGTACGATAGCCTTTTCCCGCCGAGAACCGCAATTTCAAAAAGTCACTGACTACCCATTTTACATGGGCGCGAGGAGTGAAAAAGGCACCGTATAAATCGCTGTAATCACCTCTAATTCCAGCCATTACTACAAATTTCTCACCATAATTGAAGGTATACTGTGCGTAGGCACCGGCAACATTCTCATCCGGAGATTTTAAAAGGTTTGGAAGGGAAAGCCAACGTTCATCAACACAGTCGTGATTGAATGACAAACCCGTTGATATACTGTGAATTGGCGTAAACTCAGTCTCAAACATCAACTGTGCGTACGCATTATTGTTGTCAACATCATACTTCTTAAATCCATATAACGAATTCATTTTATGGATAGAGCCAGCCAAGATCAAGGCGACGTTGGTATTGTGAACTACATCGAAAATATAGGCATTTTTCAGCACACCCTCATAGCGTTCCGAGCCAATATTTATCTTATATCGTTGATTAACATCAAATAAAGCCTTGGAATGTTCGTGTGCATTCTCAACTTGTCCGCCGTTTCTATCCTCCTTCAGAGCTTTAACGATGGCTTGCATAATGTAACGGTCTTTCTTATACATCCAACGGTTCATCACATCAAACTGTTGTACCTTGGGCATATCCAAAAAACCGTCACCATTGCCGTCGTGTTCCATCCACATATTCTCATAATGCAGTAATAATCCGCTACTTAGCGCATCGTTAAAATGATAATTACCTTCGACATTGGCTTCTATTTTCAGATCACTGTCCAAGTACAGATTGACGTCCAGGGCTTCTTCCTCCTGCGGTTTGAGATATTCCACATTGATTTGTCCGGTCATTGACTCATAACCGTTTTTCACTGTAGCTGCACCTTTTGACACCTGAATCGACTGCATCCATGGCCCGGGAATATAACCGAGCGAAAATGGCGCTGCAGCCCCACGGAAAGCCGGCACATTTTCGGTCAGCATCTGAACGTAACTACCTGATAATCCGAGAAGTTTGATTTGCTCAGCTCCAGTAGCGGCATCGGTATAGTTGACGTCGACTGAAGGATTGGCAACAAAACTCTCACCGAGGTTACAGCACGCGGCGCGGCACAGGTCCACACTGGTGATAACGTCGATGTTGGCCGCGCCGCGGTCCTTCAGCACTCCAGGACGCGTGGCTTTGACCACCACATCGTTCAAATTAACTCCGTCTTTCAGCACTATCTCAAGGTACTGCTTTCCGGCGCAATTTGTGGTATCATTGATATAGCCGACAAAAGATGTAACTATAATATTATCAATTATATCATCCTCTTTATTTAAAGTAAAACTTCCGGTCTCGTCTGTCGACACTCCATATGTAGTCCCCAGCCAAATCACATTGGCTCCGACCAAAGGACTTCCACTCTCATCCTTCACAACTCCCCTCACCTGCGAAAACGACGTCATCGCAAGCAACAGGAGAAGCACCGATGTAAAAACTTTTTTCACCGTTTTACGATTTTATCGATTATTTCGTTAATTTCCTTTGATATCTTCGCGAAATATATTCCTGTCATACCCACGCCCACCAAGATTCCGGTTCTCAGCACAGCTTCCACCGACTTGGCAATCACACCTCCGCCCAACATTTCGATGAAGTCACCGGAAATATAAGTCATTGACAACCAATTCAATACAAAAATAGCCACCATTATAACAACCACCACCAGTTCTTGCCATGAAAATGGAGAAATCTTGGTTTTCCAAATTATCATTGAAAGCAGAAGCAGGTAATAAATGGCATACGATATAATGGACGACCAAGCCGCTCCAGTCATTCCGAGCAGAGGTATCAGCTTGTTATTCAATATGATAGCACTGACAGTCAGTATGGCGGTGTAGATCAACTGATAGTAATACCATCGCGAGTAACTGAGCACCGACACTCCTATGTTCAGTGACGAATTGACCAGTTTTGCAAGGCCCAAAAGGAAGAAAACCCATTTGCCTGCCGCGTATTTCTCACCATTTGGCAGCAGCTCGAAAAACAGGTCTATATTCACCCAAATTATGAAAAACACCATGGCGCCAGCTATCAGCTGATGCAAGGAAACACTCTTACATAGAGAGGATGCGCGTTGAGTGTCATTATCTTTCATGGCTTGAGAGATAATAGGACGCGAAATGGCCGAAACCGAACGGTAAGGCATCTCAACCAGATTTGCCATATAGGAGGCTATGCTGTAAATACCCGTAAACACAAGGCCCATCTGAGCCGTGATGAAGAAGGTGTTGAGGCTGGGGATAATGTTTCCGACCACTGCAGCCACCGTCAAAAAGAGGGTGTAGAACAGAAAATCCCTACGCAACCATTTGCTTATATGCCCCGGCTCTATCTTGAACGAAATCTTTGACATAGCCAATAAGTAAATGATATTCAACAACATGGCTGCCACATAAGTCAGACACAGACCTATCACCATCCAATCCAGGCTGATAACCCCGGTGATGTAGAGAATGTAGTCGCAAAGGGTGAACAGCCTCACTCCCACCTCTCGCACCATTTTGGGCACCACTATTCGCATCAGGATGTTGGCATTGGTCTCGAAAACCGTCATGTACATCATAAAGAATGCCATCGGAATGACCAGATAGATGTAGTTGACGAACAATGACGACTCCTTGGAAAACTTTTCGATTATGAAGTCCTTGAAAACGAAAAACAGTATGGTGAATATGGTGAATCCTATGGCCGGCACTATGATGGTCCAGCCGAAAAAGCCGTGGTCGCGGCTCTTAGGATCACGAAAATACGGATAATAGCGCAGAGCCGAAGTATTGGTACCCAAAGCACCCAGCCCCGAGAGCAGAATGGCGGCATCCGCCATGACACGAGTCAAGCCCACCTCCTCCTGAGTGAGATATTTGGTCATCACAAAGAAAGTGGTAATGAACCCAATGGCAACGCCTATGTAGTTCATTATCGTGCCTTTAATGCTCTGTCTGACTACTATTCCCATCAGCTTTTCAGTATGTTTTTGATGAAGTTACGTGTAGGATAGCGCTTGTCGTTAAACACATGATAAAGTTCATTCATCAGGGGGAACTCATTGACATTCATACCGTTGTCAACCAATTTCTTGTAGAATATATCCACAGCTATACGGCCTTCGAGCACCACATCGTCACCCATATTGCGATTGTAGAAGCCTTTTCCTATGAGAAGTCCGAGGGTGCGGTTACGGCTCATATCGTTGAGTGCCGTAAGCGAGAAATCGCCAAATCCACAATAATTGTACATGGTCTTCTCCTCTCCTCCAAAGGTTGTGATCAGACTGCGCATCTCATTGAGTGCCATGGTGATAAAGATAGAACGCAGGTTGGCCGAATCAAAGTGAGCGTCCACTATGCCAATCACGATGGCATAGATGTTCTTCAATATGGAGGCATACTCCACACCGGTAACGTCAGTGGAGTAATCCGTGCGGATTTTGGTACCTTCCACCACATCGGCAATTACATCAAACAGAGCTGTATCGTCAGCCGCTGCAGTGAGACCCGTGTCCATACGGCTGATTATCTCGCGCGCGAACGAAGGGCCCTTTAGAGTCATTATCTTATTGGGTATCAGTGGCTTAATACTATCAGGAATAATATTTCCATCATTACCGAAACCTTTTGCCAAATTGACCACTATAGCCTTGGGGTTGATATAAGCCTTGTTTTCCTTTACATAATCGACTACAGCCGTCGAAGGTATGGCAAGGAATACTATATCCGCCTGACTGAGTATCTGTTTGTCGGCAGTGGCACGCAAGGTGTCTTTAAGTCTGACTTTAGGGAAATATATAGAGTTGACATGAGTTTCGTTAATCATCTCAATCACCTCATTCTCAATGGAAAGCAGATACACTTCGTCCTGGTTCTTCTCCGCGAGGACATTACCTATAGCTGTTGCGATCGCCCCACTTCCAATAAATACAATCTTCCGCATTTTAACAAAAATTTTTGCAAAAATACGAAAAAAGTCGTTAGGATTCAGCCTTTAGTCCTTAGTTTTTTTATCGACAATCATAGGAAGCTGTTTTTCAGCAAGGAAAATGCTCGCATCCAGTTCATAACCGACCAGCACTATGATGCAGTTGACATATATCCACAACATGAAAATGATAAGACCTCCTATCGAACCATAGAGGGCATTGTATTTCGAGAAATTGACCATGTAGTAATTGAAACCTACTGTTCCGAAGATAAAGAGCAGGGTGAACATTATGGTACCAGGTGTAAAAAGCCTGAATTTCCTGTTTTTGTTCGGGTTTCCGAAATAGTAAAGCACCGCTATAGCCACCAGCAGCACAAACACGGTCAGAAGCCATCGGCCTATTTCTATCAGAGTTATAACGAATTTGTTATAGAAATTGATCTCATTGAAAAACCACGGCAACACGTCATTTCCGACTATAATCAAAGCTACCGAAAGAATCAGCAGAGATCCCAGAATCAAAGTGGTAAACAAACTGCCGCCATGCATTCTCACAAACGACATCTTCCCTATATGGTTCACTCCCATGTCAAAGCCTCGGAAGAAGGCCCTGACTGCTCCCGAACTGAAATAAAAGGCCATGATGATACCTACCGACATCAAGGTGTTATGCTGATGGGACATTATTTCGTTTATTGTGTCCACCACCTTGCCTGAAATATTGCTTGGAAGGAATTGGCGAATGGTGTCTTCTATCATGGTCTGCACTCCTTCCAGCGGCATATAGGGAATAAACGTAAACAGCACCATGATAGCAGGAAATATTGCCAAAAACACATTGAAAGCCACGGCTGCAGCCCTGTCGGTGAGATATCCCTTCGAGAAACCGGCTATGAAATATTTCAGCACATCATAGATGGGCATACCGTGAAATCCCGGTAAGGTTACGTTTTTCAGCCAGCGTACAGTCCTTATTTTCAGATACTTGGCCTTTCTTTTATATTTTTCAAAATCCATTCCCATTTTTATTGGAATTTTGCCACAAAAATATGAAAAATTTTGCGTATCTTTGTAAAAATTTTGAAATATGGAAGAACACGTATCACATCCCGGTGTTATAAAAAACATCACCAACGAAACACTTGAAATAGAAATACTTAGCTCCAGTTCATGCGGATCTTGCGGAATCAAGTCAGCCTGTGGAATGTCAGATATGCAGGAGAAACTTGTAACAGTGCCCAAACCTGTTGGCAGAGAGTTTTCTGTAGGCCAGCCTGTAAGCATAGTCATGAGCGTCCGCATGGGCAACATGGCGGCTTTCATAGCATATTTCGTCCCTACTTTCATCATACTCACACTGACGGGCGTTCTCGGCAGCATGGTGAAAGACTGGGTGGCCGGTCTGATCGGCATAGGTTCTCTGGCGATTTACTACGCCGTATTGTATTCTGTTAGAGACAGATTGAAAAACAAGTTCGTTTACGAGATCAGATAACCATCAAAAAAGTGCATTTTTTACTTGTTTATTTTATATAAATTTAGTAATTTTGCGCCGCTAAAAATATGTTTTGTTATTATGAATGACATTTTACTATGGTCCCTTATCATTTTGGGAATTTTAGGTGGGGTCGCGGCATTGATTCTCTTCTTCGTCGCGAAGAAGTTCAAGGTTGAGGAAAACCCTCTGATCGATGAGGTGGAATCGGTACTGGCAGGCGCCAACTGCGGCGGCTGCGGTTTTGCCGGTTGCCGCAACTTTGCAGAAGCTTGTGTCAAAGCAGCCGCCGAAAAGAAGAGCCTCTCGGGATTGAACTGCCCCAGCTCCGACATGACTAAAGTTGCCGGATTGCTTGGCCTCACCGCTACCGTTGCCGAACCGATGATCGCGGTGGTACGCTGCAACGGTACTTGTGAGAACGCTCCGTCGAAGGTGCATTATGAAGGAGCCGACATTTGCGGCTTCGCCAACACTCTGTATGCCGGCGAGAACGGCTGCCCCAACGGCTGTCTCGGCCTGGGCGACTGCGTGAAGAAGTGCCAGTTCAACGCCATCCACATCAACAAAAAGACGGGTCTGCCTGAGGTAGACGAGAACAAATGTGTCGGTTGCGGCGCCTGCGCCAAAGCCTGCCCTCGCGGTGTCATCGAGATCCGCGCCAAAGGCAAGAACAACCGTCGTGTCTATGTGGCTTGCAACAACGTCGAGAAAGGCGCAATAGCCATGAAGAACTGCAAGGTAAGCTGCATAGCCTGCCAGAAGTGCTTCAAGACCTGCCCGTTCGAAGCCATCGAGATGCGAGGTAACCTTGCCTACATCGACTTCACCAAGTGCAAACAGTGCCGCAAGTGCGTGGAGGTTTGCCCGCGCGGCAGCATACACGAGGTCAACTTCCCGCCAAGGAAGCCGAAAGTCGAAGCACCGGCCGAAGAGAAACCGGCAGAGAAAATCATTGAGAAACCAAGCGAAAGTAAAGAATAACGTATGAATCCAATCAAGACATTTCCGAAAGGCGGCGTTCATCCGGAAGAAAACAAACTTTCGTCGGACCAGCCTATCATCACATTTGAAATACCCAAACAAGTGATTATTCCGCTCGGACAGTGCCTTGGCGCACCGGCCGAGCCTATTGTCGCTAAAGGTGACAAGGTGAAAGTGGGACAGCTCATAGCCACAGCCAAGGGCTTCATCAGCGCCAACGTCCACTCTTCAGTGAGCGGCACCGTCAACAAGATTGACGAAGTGATGGACCACACCGGCTACCGTAAGCCTGCCATCTTCATAGACGTAGAAGGCGACGAATGGTTAGAAGGCATTGACACCAGCGATACTTTGGTGAAAGATATCACCCTCTCAAGCGAAGAGATTATTGAACGCATCAAGCAGCACGGCATAGTGGGCTTGGGCGGCGCCACATTCCCAACCTTTGTTAAGCTGATGATACCAAAGGACAAAAAAGCCGAGTACGTCATCATCAACGCAGCGGAATGCGAACCTTACCTCACCTGCGACAACCGCCTGCTTATCGAGAAACCACACGAGTTCCTCGTAGGCGTGAAAGTCATAATGAAAGCAGTCAACGCACCTAAAGGTGTCATAGGTATAGAAGTAAACAAAATTGAAGTGGCCAAAAAGCTGGACGAAATCATCAAGAGCGACAGCTACTTCAACGGCATAGAAGTACAGCCTCTGAAGACCAAATACCCTCAAGGCGGCGAGAAACAGCTCATCAAATCGGTAACTGGACGCGAGGTGCCTTCGGGCAAGCTGCCAATCGAGACAGGCTGTGTCGTGGTCAACGTGGCTTCGACCTTCGCCATCTACGAGGCAGTTCAGAAAAACAAACCTTTGGTTTACCGCGTGGTTACAGTGACTGGCAAATCGGTAAAGAAACCGTCTAACTTCCTCACAAGAATAGGCACACCTGCCAACTTGCTCATCGAAGCCGCTGGCGGACTGCCGGAAGACACTGCCAACCTCATCAACGGCGGTCCTATGATGGGTAAGTCGGTTAGCGTCACCACCTTCCCTACCATCAAGGGAACTTCAGGCATCTTGATGCTCAACGAGAAAGACGCCCAGCCGCGTAAGGTCAGCAACTGCATACGCTGCGGCAAGTGCATGCAAGCCTGCCCTATGGGTCTGGAACCTTACCTCCTGAACCGTCTGGCACGCCAGAACAACTTCGAGGAGACAGAGAAACACAACATCATGGACTGCATAGAATGCGGCTCATGCGAGTTCACCTGCCCTGCCAACATACCGCTGGCCGACTACATCCGCTACGGCAAGACCAAGACAGGACAATTAATACGTTCACGTAATCAGAAATAGCTATGAATCAGTTGACAATATCAGGTTCTCCGCACGTTCACGGAGACTTAAGCGTAAAGAAAATAATGTACTCGGTGATTATCGCCCTGTTACCTGCTCTGCTTGTAGCCGTTTATTATTTCGGCTGGTATGCTCTGCGTCTGACCATCGTCTCGGTGGCGTCTTGCGTAATTACCGAATGGCTTATTCAGAAGTATTTGTTCAAAGGCCCTCTGACCATCAACGACGGCTCGGCCGCTCTGACAGGTCTGCTTCTGGCCTTCAACGTACCGGCTAACCTTCCGATTTGGATGGTCATAGTCGGCAGTGTAGTTGCCATCGGCATCGCCAAGATGTCGTTCGGCGGTCTTGGTAAAAACCCGTTCAACCCGGCATTGGTAGGCCGTGTGTTCATGCTCGTATCCTTCCCTACAGCCATGACTACCTGGCCAAAGGCACAGCCGATATTTGAAGCAGGATTCTTCGCCGATGCAGTGACAGGTCCTACCCCACTCAGCCTCTTGAAAGAATCAGGAGTTGGGACTCTCGCAAAGTCAGGCGACATGCAGTTCCTCGATATGGTGCTCGGCAACCGTGGAGGTGCTTTCGGTGAAGTCTGCGCCATAGCCCTTTTGATCGGTGCCATCTACCTCATCATAAAGAAGGTCATCGACATCTGGACCCCATTGAGCATATTGCTTACGGTGTTCATCATGACAGGCATCTGCTACCTCATCGACCCTACACAGTACATCGCCCCTTGGTATCATATCGTATACGGCGGTCTCATACTCGGCGCCTTCTTCATGGCGACCGATATGGTGACATCACCTATGACAACAGCCGGCAGAATAGTGTTCGGTATCGGTATAGGCGCCATCACAGTCATCATACGTCTGTGGGGCCAGTATCCTGAAGGTGTATCATTCGCAATCCTTATCATGAACGCAGTTGTGCCGCTCATCAACAAGGGATTCAAACCGAAACGCTTCGGCGTTGTGAAATAATTGTTGAATCTTAAAATTTTGAAGTTATGGCAAAGAAAGAATCAACATTAAAGAATATGCTCATCGCCCTGATGGTTATAGCCATAGTATCGGGCGGAGTGCTTGGATTTATATACAATCTGACAAAACCGGCCATCGACCAGGTGGAAGCCAACAAGAATCTGGCAGCTATCAACGAGGTTTTGAAAACAGATACCGATATTGTCAGAACAGAAACCTTGGTCATTGAGGATTTGACTTACAATCTGGCCTTCGACGCCAATGACAATTTCATAGGCGCTGCCATCAAGACTTATTCAGTCAACGGATTCGGCGGCAAGATCGAACTCATGGTCGGAATACTGCAAAACGGCATTATTAATAAGGTGTCGGTTTTGTCACAGGCTGAAACCCCAGGTCTTGGAGCTAACATGGTGAACGACAAGTTCAAAGGCCAATTTGAGGGCAAAGACCCGCAGACTTTCACCCTCAAGGTGAAAAAAGACGGTGGCGATGTTGACGCCATCACAGCTGCAACCATAAGCTCGAGAGCTGTTTCAGAAGCCATTCAAAAGGCTGTAGACGGCTTCACAGCTAACAAAGACCAATTCATGAAAGGAGGAAACAATGAGTAACTGGAAAACTTTCACCAAAGGACTTATCAAGGAGAACCCTATACTTGTCCTATTGTTAGGATGCTGCCCTACACTGGCCACAACAACCAGTGCCATCAACGGCATGTCGATGGGTTTGGCGACAACCTTCGTTTTAATAATGTCCAACTTGGTAATCTCATTATTGAAGAACTTCATTCCTGACAAGGTTCGTATCCCCTGCTTCATAGTGGTTATAGCCTCGTTCGTGACTGTGGTTCAGCTTGTCATGCAGGCCTACGTGCCGGACATCTACGCCACTTTGGGCTTGTTCATCCCGCTCATCGTTGTGAACTGCATAGTGTTGGGACGTGCCGAAGCCTTCGCATCCAAGAACCCTGTATGGCCTTCAATACTCGACGGCGCAGGCATGGGTTTGGGCTTCACCTTCGCTCTGACAATGCTCGGCTCTATCCGTGAGATCTTGGGTAGCGGCAGCATCTTCAACTGGAGATTCCTCCCCGAAGACGCCAACACCATACTCATCTTCGTTCTCGCTCCTGGAGCATTCATCGCCTTGGGTTACCTCATCGCAGTAGTCAACAGATTAAAGAAAACTAAATAATAAAGTGCCATGAAAATCATAATCATCCTTATTTCGACAATATTTGTCAACAACGTCATTCTGGCGCAGTTCCTCGGAATCTGCCCGTTCTTAGGCACTTCCAAGAAAACATCCACAGCCGTTGGCATGGGCGCAGCCGTTATCTTCGTGCTGGTGCTGGCCACTCTGGTTACTTATCTTTTGAACAAATACGTACTTGTGGCTCACGGCCTCGAGTTCCTGCAAACCATAGCCTTCATTCTGGTTATCGCAGCCCTGGTGCAGATGGTTGAGATCATCTTGAAAAAGATCAGCCCTTCGCTCTACACAGCTCTGGGCGTGTTCCTGCCGCTTATCACCACCAACTGCTGCGTGCTCGGCGTCTCTTTGAAAGTCGTGGGCGAAGGTTTCATCTACGGCAACAACGTAGGCGAAGCAGTCATCTACGCAGCCGGCATAGCCATCGGTTTCGCCTTGGCTCTGATCATTTTCTCAGGCATACGCGAGCATATCGACCTGATGGAAGCCCCGGAAGGCACCAAAGGCACCCCTATCGCATTGATTACCGCAGGCATCTTAGCCATGGCATTCATGGGATTTGGCGGACTCGTTTAGCACATAGTTTAAATCAATTATAAATCAATTATTTAAAAACCAATGAAAAAACTTAACTTACGCAGAATGCTCATCGTCGGTGTATTGGCTATGTTTGCCAATGTGACGATAGCACAGACCTACACCTATCCCGTGCAGGAGAAGCAAGGTTTCTCAGTGAGTCAGAAGACTCGTGACGGGATGCGTATCAGCTACGAACTGGGACAGTTTACGCTGAATCAGCTCAGCTATCGCGGTGAAGAGATGTCGGAAATCGCCATCTCAGGCATAGTACTTCCAAACACAGCCGGAAGTCCTAACCTTCCTACAGAAAGCCGCATGATGGCTATTCCACAAGGCTCAACAGCCACATTGAACGTTGTCAGTTATGAAATGGAGACTTTGTCGAATGTCAACATAGCTCCTGCGCTCCGCATTCAGTCGGAGAACGAGGAGCCTGACATGAATTACACCAAAGACATGAATGTTTACGCCAAGAACGCTTTCTATCCTGAGAATCCTTTCGAGGTTGGAACTTCATACATCCGCGGTGTTGACGCTGTCACAGTTTCCATCACTCCTTTCCAGTACAACCCTGTCACAAAGGAACTGAGAGTTTACAGCAATGTTGAACTCTCTCTGAATTACGAAGGCGGCACAGGTCATTTCGGCGAGGACCGTCTCCGTTCACCTTACTGGGATCCTATCCTTGCAGCAGAGCTCATCAACTACGACCAGCTTCCTGTCATCGACTACGAAGCACGTATGCAGCAGTGGCTCCGCGACGGTGCTGATGGCGCTGAGTATCTCATCATCACTCCTAACAACGACGCTTGGGCACCATACGCCGAGCAGTTGAAGGAGTTCCGTATGAAACAGGGTATCATCACCGAAGTCTACCGTCTCGACCAGATGCCGGCCACTACAACCGGTGCCATGAAGACATGGTTCCACGAAGCCTACAACACATGGCAAATCGCTCCTGTGGCTGTCTGCTTGATGGGCGACCACGGTACAAACATGGCTCAGTACATTCCTGCTGAGACCGTCAGCCACCCGTCGTACGGCAGCTGCATCTCCGACAACCAGTACGCCGATGCAGTGGGTAACGACCTCCTCCCTGACATGGTATTCTCACGTCTGATTGCTGAGACTCCAGAACAGCTTCCTGTTTTCGTGAGCAAGCAAATCGACTATGAGACAACACCTAACATGGACGCCAGCTTCTACGAGGTTCCTGTAACAGCTTTGGGATGGCAGACTGAACGTTGGTTCCAGCTCTGCTCGGAAGTGTTCGGCGGTTACATGCGCGCACACGGATACAATCCTAACCGTATCAACTGCATCTACCAGGGCACACCAGGTTCTTCATGGTCATCCAACCAGAACACCTCAATGGTTGTCAACTACTTCGGCCCTAACGGCAGAAATTACATCCCGGCTTCACCGGCTGATCTCGGTGGCTGGACCGGTGGCACACCTGAGCAGGTGGTTCAGGCTGTCAACAACGGTACATTCTGGGTACAGCACCGTGACCACGGTCTGGAGACAGGTTGGGGTGAACCGGCTGTCCGCAACACTCACGTCTATCAGATGAACAACGTGGGCAAGCTGCCATTCGTGATGTCAATCAACTGCCTCACCGGTAAGTTCAACCTCAACTCGGAATGCTTCTGCGAGGCTTGGATGCGCCGCACCTACAATGGCGAGAACGCCGGTGCTGTTGGTTTGATTTGCCCAACTGAAGTTTCTTACTCATTCGTGAACGACGCTTTCGTTTGGGGTATTTACGACCTCTTCGATGGCGACTTCATGCCGGATTACGGTCCGTATCAGCCAGCCGGAGCGGTGACAGGCAACTGGATGCCAGCCTTCGGTAACGCAGCAGGAAAATACTTCCTCGCCCAGAGCTCATGGCCATATAACACAGACAGCAAGGACATCACTTATCAGATGTTCACAGCCCACTGCGACGCTTTCTTGCGCGTTTTCACTCAGGTGCCTGAAACAATGACTGTTTCTCACCAGAACGTGCAGCTCGCCGGTCTTGACAGCTTCCAAATCACAGCTCCTGAAGGTACAGCTATCGCTTTGACAAAAGGCGAAGGCGAAAACCTCGAGATAGTGGCAGTGGCAACCGGTACAGGTTCAGTGCAGAATATCACAATCCCGGGTCAGATCCCTCCTACTGTTCTCCACCTTACAATCACAGGTCAGAACTACCTCCGCTATGAAGCCGACATCGAAGTGATTCCGGCCAGCGGTCCATACGTTATCATTGAATCATACGCCCTCACCAACGGTGCCACACAGCTCAACTTCGGTGACAACGCCGGTTTGGACCTCGTGTTCAAGAATGTCGGTAGCGAGACAGCATCAGCAGGTTCAGCCGTCCTCACATCAGATTCAGAATATGTGACCATCACCAACGGCACAGCCGAGTTCTCAACAATTAGCGCCAACACTTCAGTCAACTTGACCGATGCATTCGATTTCACAGTTTCTGACGAGGTGCCTAACAGAACCAGCATCGACTTCGTTGTGACTATCACTAGCGGCAGCGACGTTTACGAAAACAATATCACAATCAAGGCCAACGCCCCTGTGTTTAAGATTGGCAATGTGACCATTGAAGAAATCCAGGGCAACGGCAACGGCCGCCTCGATCCAGGTGAGACCGTAAAACTCAGCTTCCCAGTAGAAAACAAGGGTAATGCCGACTCATGGGCTACCGAAGCCACACTCTCCATCAACAACATCTTCATGACCCTGTTGAGCGATCCTACAGTCACTGTCAACTCAATTGCAGCCAGTGGCGAGGAAAGAGTGGAGTATGAAATCTACGTTGGCGGAGCTCCTTCTGGATTCGCAGCAGAATACTCACTTGCAGTGGCCTCAGGCGCCTATACTGACACCAGAGACTTCTCTTCAAAGATAGGTCTTAATGTTGAAGACTTTGAATCAGGTTCACTTGACACCCAGTTGTGGGGTAACGACCTGTCAAATCCTTGGACATTCGACACCAATGAACCATATGAAGGTGTCTACTGCCTCAAGTCAGGTCCTATACCGGACAATCAGGAGACTGTCTTGACCTTGACTTATACAGTCAGCGAGAACGACTCTATCGCATTCTACTACAAAGTGTCTTCGGAAGCATCTTACGACAAACTGCACTTCGCAATCGACAATCAGGAGAAGGGCACTTGGCATGGTACTGTGCCGTGGACAAGAGCTCAGTACGCTGTCACAGCAGGTACACACACCTTCAAGTGGAGATACACCAAAGACACCAGCATGGCCAGCGGTTCAGACTGTGCATGGATTGACTTTGTCATCCTGCCTCGCGACATGAGCCTCACAGTCAGCGCCGGTATAGACATTGAAACATGCCCTGACGAGGTTCAGCTTGCAGGTTATGCAGCCAACCAGACATCATTGGAATGGACAACAGCAGGCGACGGCACATTCAGCGACGCCACAATCGAAAATCCTATCTACACTCCAGGTTCACAGGATATTGAAAATGGTAACGTAACCCTCACCCTTACAGCTTACCAAGGCACAGAGTCTGCTTCAGACGACATGACTGTGACATTCATAACAGCTCCGACAATTGAACTGATTAGCGGCAACGACGCATGGGCTTGCATGGGTGTTATTGACATGGAGGAATTGTTCATTTTGCACGACGCAGACGGTGTTGAATATGAATCATACGGTGACGGTACATTCGAAGGTAGTGTTTACACATTCGGTGAGGAAGACATCCAAAACGAAACTATAACCATCAATGTCACAGCCATAGGTTGCGGTGAAGTCACACAAGCATTCCTAATTAGTTATCAGGGTGTTCCTACAGTTACTGGCACAGAGGAGGTCACAACTTGCTCAACCGATCCTGTACTTATCGAAATCAGTGGCGCTGTCTCAGCATGGAGCTATCTGGTCGATTGGTACACAACAGGTTCAGGTTTCGTCAGCGACCACATGTCTGAAATCATCACCTACACCCCAACGATGGAAGATTACATGCTTGGCCACGTGGTTGTCACAGCTGAATATCGCGACTGCCAGGACACACCTTATTACCACGAAGTAAACATCTACTTCGTAGGTGTCCCGACCTTGGAGATGCCGGAAGGCCCAACCGATGTGTACAATGTTGACGCATCAACAACCTATACAGTGGAAGGCGACGAGTTGTTCACAGAATACATCTGGACTCTTGAACCAGCCGAAGCAGGTACATTGAATCCTAATGGCAACAGCGTCACAATCGACTGGACTGAAGGTTATCCGAACGTGGCAGTGTTGCTCTCAGTGATCGGTCGCACAGAAAGTTGCGGCGACAGTGAGCCTTCAGAGCCACTCATCATCGAACTCCGCGGCACAGGCATTGACGAGGTCAGCGCAGCTGCACTCAACGTACATCCTAACCCGACCAACGATGTCATCAACGTGACTATCGCCAACCTCACCGCCAACGTCCAGATCACTGTTTACAACAGCGTCGGACAGGCAGTGTACCAGAAGGAAGAGAACGCCGAAAACGGTCTCAACACCAACATCGACCTTGGCGACATGCGTAGCGGTTCATACATCCTCCAGATCAGAAGCGATGAAAACATCTGGATGAAGAAAGTCATTAAAAAATAACCGGTAATGGAAGGCGTACCCGCTTTGTTTTTCGACCTTGCCCTGATACTCATCACGGCAGGTATCACAACGGTAATTTTCAAATGGTTGAAACAGCCCTTGGTACTCGGCTACATCGTAGCCGGGTTCCTCATAGGGCCGTATTTCAGCTACTTCCCTGTGATAAACGACCCGACAAGCGTTCACACATGGAGTGAGATCGGTATGGTGTTCCTGCTATTCGCCATAGGTCTTGAGTTTTCGTTCAAGAAGCTCAAGAAGGTTGGCGGTCCGGGAGCCATCATGGTGCTCACCGAGTTAGTGATAATGTTTACGTCGGGTTTCCTGGTCGGAAAACTCTTCGGATGGCAGAAAATGAACTGCATCTTCCTCGGCTGTATGCTCTCCATTTCATCAACAAGTATCATCGTCAAGGCTTTTGACGATTTGAAACTAAAACGCGAGAAATTCACCGCCGACGTCATTGGGGCGTTGGTGGTGGAGGACCTCGTGGCCGTCATACTCATGGTCATACTGTCCACCATCTCGGTGGGCAACGCCTTCAACGGAGGTGAGATGCTCCTGAGTATGGTCAAACTCGTATTCTTCCTCATTATTTGGTTTGTTTTCGGAATTTATCTGATTCCTTCATTCCTGAAGTTAATCAGAAGATTCATGACGGAAGAGACTCTGGTTATCATAGCCGTGGGACTTTGTTTCGCCATGGTCATGCTGGCCAACTACGCTGGCTTCTCATCGGCTTTGGGCGCCTTTGTGATGGGCTCCATTCTTGCCGAGACTCTTGAGGCCGACATCATTCACAAACTCGTAAAACCAATTCAGAACCTTTTTGGAGCCATATTCTTTGTCTCCGTAGGAATGCTGGTTAACCCGCAAATCCTTGTACAATACACATGGCCTGTGGTGATCATTTCACTCACCGTGATGATTATCAAGACTTTGAGCGCCACTTTCGGCATGCTCATCTCTGGCCGTGACATCAAAACCGCCTTGAATTCGGGCTTCTGCTTCTGCCAGATAGGTGAATTCTCATTTATCATAGCCTCTTTAGGCTTAAGCTTTAAAGTAATTGACGATTATCTCTACCCTATCATAGTCACAGTATCTATAGTGACAACATTCTTCACACCTTATATAATGAGGTTGTCCAATCCGGTCTACAATTGGCTGAATCCGAGAATACCTAAGAAATGGAAGGATGCCATGAGCAGCTATTCTGAAGGCTTTAAGGGAAGTGACAACAGAACGTTGACATTCAAGACCTTTGTAATCAACCAGTTTAAAGACATGTTGATTTACGGCTGCATCATAATGGCACTCAGCCTCTTGAATTTCTCTGTTATAGGTCCGTTTGTAGTGAGAAACATCAACGGAATATGGGGTGACATCACTGCTACCTTGATTACACTTGCCCTTGTATCGCCTTTCATCTGGGCTATGGCATTCAAATATAACATCTCACTGACCAACAAGAGACTCATCTCGAAAAATCTCTTTGAAAGTCATGTGATTACCTTTATTTTCATATTAAGATACTTCGTTGCCACCGTTATCATCATCATGATAATCAGGCATTTCATAAATATAAACTTCTTCCTGGCCCTCGGATGCGCCGTGGTGGGTTCCATCATTCTTGCCTTCTCGAACGGAGCCATGAGATTCTATGACAGCCTGGAGAAACGTTTCATGGAAAACCTCAACAAACGTCAGCGTCAGGCGTCATTTGTCATTCCGGAAGTGCTTCAGCAGAACTTCCATTTGGAGAAAGTGACAGTCAGCCCCATGAGCCAAGTGGTTGGCAAGCAGCTGAAAGACACTGTGTTCCGTAGCAAATACAAGGTGAGCGTGGTGTGCATAGAAAGAGGTCATAAAATCTACGACCTCCCTGATAAGGAAATGACGTTTTATCCATACGATGTGGTAACATTGGTCGGAAACGACGACAACCTGAGCATGGTCAAGCCATTGATTGAAATTGAGGATACTGAACTCATACACGAGCGCCAGCATTATACCATGAGTTTGCACAAGGTGTTGCTGTCTGGCAAAAGCCCATTGTGCTATGTATCTCTCCTAAATTCAATGTTCAAGGACAAGTATGATGCCATGGTGATAGCCATTCAGCGTGGGAACGACTTCATTATGAGTCCTTCGGCCGCTACAGTGTTCAGAGAAAACGACATAGTCTGGTTTGTCAGTAATGACGACTCAGCTAAAAAGATAAAGCAAAAAGAAGAAATTTAATCATTTAACTTAAACCTGATGAAAACTAGAATCCACGTAAGAATATTGATGATAGCACTGTTTGTGCTGTCATTTAATATGGTAAGCGCCCAGAATTTCGAGATTGTGAACAACACACGTTCGGGTCTGGAATTGAGCCTTACCATAGACCAATATAGACTGCAAACCGAGAGTAAAGACGGCATGGAGGGTCAGACAATTGAACTCAACGGCATCTTCCTGCCGAACGAGACAGGCAAGCCCAATCTGCCGGTGTTCTCGCGTTATATTGCCATTCCGAGAGGATCTGAGGTGAGCGTCAAGGTGAAAAGTCAGGTCACCGAGACAGTGCCTGATGTAATGATGATGCCTGCACCGGCTCTGCCTTTGGACAACGACAACGCCCCTATGCGTTACCAGCGCGACGAGGCTGTCTATTCAACCGACGCCTTCTACCCCTCCACCCCTATCTACACCTCCGAGGCTGTAAAGATTCGTGACGTGGACGTGGTAATCTTGAGTGTGACTCCTTTCCAATACAATCCTGTCACCAAAGAGCTCGTAGTCACCAGAAAACTCAATCTGGAGATAGACTTCGAGGGCGGTAACGGAGAGTTTGGAGGCGATCCACGCTATCGCAGCGCCGCTTGGGACCAGATCATACGTGATATGGTCATCAACCAGGAGATGCTGCCAGAGGCCAACTACAAACAGTTTATCAGGGAAGCCGTGGCACGTGGAGACGAGGGCTGCGAATACCTCATCATCAGTCCGGATAACGAAGGTTTCGTACAACTTGCCGACTCTATCAAAAAATTCCGCAACGAGCAAGGCATTCTCACCGATGTGATCACTGTGAGCGAATGCGGCGGCAACAACTACACTGCCATACGCAACTACATTATCAACGCTTACAACAATTGGGACATTCCGCTGTCGGCCGTGCTTCTGCTGGGAGACCACAACTCGGACGGCACACAGGGCATAGTTTCATACAGCATGAACAACCACCCGAGCAGCGGATACAATCCTTACATCTCTGACCACAAATACAGCTGTGTTGACAACGACCACCTTCCCGACATAGCTGTCGGACGTATCACAGGACGCAACTACGACGAGCTCTACCACATGATCAACAAAGACCTGCAGTACGAGCGTCATCCTTCCACCAACGAACGATTCTACAACAAACCGATAACTGCCATGGGATTCCAATTGGAGCGCTGGTTCCAGCTCTGCTCGGAGATTATCAACGGTTTCTTTGAATATGAGCTCGAGAAAGAACCAGTTCGTATCAACGCCATCTACCAAGGCACACCTGGAAGCCGCTGGTCTACAGCCGATTACACCAACTCTGTGGTCAATTATTTCGGACCTCAGGGTTCGGGATACATACCTCAGAACATGTCGCACCTCACCGAGTGGGATGGCACCGGCAGTATGGTTAACGACAATATCAACCGCGGAGCATTCATCTTGCAGCACCGCGACCACGGAGCTGAGGAATTGTGGGGCGAGCCTTCATACAGTATCAGCTATATCAACCGCCTTGCCAATCCCGACCTGACCTTTGTGATGTCGTGCAACTGCCTGACCGGACGTTTCAATTACGGCGGTACCAGTGGATGCTTCGCAGAGGCTTTCCACCGTCATCAATACGGAGCTCTCGGCCTGATAGCAGCCACACAGGTGTCATATTCCTTCCTCAACGACGTTTACGTATGGGGTATGTACGACAACATGTGGCCTGAATTCATGCCATTGTACGGCACTTATCACCCTGAAGGCTTCATTATGCCTGGATTCGCCAACGAAGCCGGCAAATACTATCTGCAGCAGTCTAACTGGATTTCGTGGGGAGACGGACGCGAGATAACATACTACCTCTTCCATCACCATGGCGACGTGTACATGAACCTTTATAGCGAAATGCCGCAAGAACTTGATATCACCATGGTTCCTGTAGTGGTGCAAGGTTCAACCCAATATGAAATCACAGCCACAGAGAACGCCACCATCTGTCTCACTCAGAATGGCGAGATTATAGGTCTGGACATAGCCACAGGCGAACCACAGACCATAACCATCACCCCTCAAAATCTAGGCAGCGAAGTGCTTCTGACTGTCACAAAGCAGAATTATTACAGATATTCCCGCAAACTCAATGTGATTCCGACCACAGGTCCTTATCTTGTTTTCAACAGCTGTGAAATCAACGATCAGAATGCTAACGGACAGCTGGACTTCAAAGAGGACGCAACTCTGGACGTATCCATTCATAACGTGGGATTTCAAAGCATTCAGAATGTTACAGCAGTCTTGACATCCGACTCTCCTTACGTTGAGATTGGCTCAGCCATAACCACTTACACATCTTTGAGTCCGGATGAGATTGCAAACAATACCAATGCCTTCTCTATCAGAGTGCTGGACGGAGTGCCTGATCAGGAAGTGATTCGCTTCCAACTTACAATGACCAACGGAGTTGACGTATTTACAGACAATTTCAGTTTAAAAGTAAACGCTCCTGAATTTGAGGTCACCAAGTTGGTCATCAGAGACATGGACGACAATGTAATTGACCGTCTGTTTAAGATGGAGCAAGCCAAGCTGACATATACTGTCAAGAACAGCGGACACAGCAACAGCAACGCAGTGCGCAGCATACTCATGCTCGACGCTCCTGTCATCGACTATGAAAACTATATCTTCGATGTAGACGGCATAGATGCCAACGACAGTGTAGATGTGTCGTTCGTAATCAGAGTGCTTGAAGAAGCCCCGGACGGAGCCATCATTGCCGACCATGTGACTGTAGAGTCTGGTGATTACAGTTCGGGATACAGCTCTGAGATTCCTCTGGGCAACTGCACCGAAACCTTTGAATTTGATATGCTCAACCCATTGTTTGAATGGCAGAATACAGGCAACTATCCTTGGGTTAAAGACAGTCTAGACCCATACGAGGGCAACTACTGCTTCACCTCCACATCCACCTCTTCAGGCAAGAGATCCAAACTCGCTTTGGGAGTGGAAGCGGAGATAGACGATGTGTTCTCATTCTATTACAAAGGCTCGGTCAACAGCAACGACGAATTGTCTTTGCAGGTCAACAGCAACAAATATATACTCGAAGGAGGCCCTGAATGGCAGCTCTACGAGCATCCGATAATGGCCGGCAAGAACCTTATCATCTGGAGTTTCTCACGCAAGAGCAATGCCGACGAGGGTTCAGCTTCATTAGACCTCATCAAGCTGCCTCCTATGCATGTGGAAATTTTGGATATTGACGAGAATTACAGCTTTAACGACAAAGTTACAGTATATCCCAATCCGGGCAATAACGAACTTAACATCATCACAACGGAAACCGGTAATTCCAAATTGCAGATATTTGATTTCCAAGGCAGAATGATTGTTGAGAAAGAGTTAAGCGGTGAAATGACAACCATCAACACCGGCAACTGGGCATCGGGATTGTATTTCTGGAAAGTAGGTGACGAATCAGGGAAATGGATAAAATTCTGATAAAAAAAGGACTTGACATACGTATTGCTGGCGAAGCGAAGAAGGAAACCGAAGTGTTCGAGCCTTCAAGTTGCGCTATTAAACCTTTTGATTTTATTGGAGTCACACCAAAACTGCATGTTGCCGAAGGCGACACTGTAAAGGCCGGCAGCGTGCTTTTCCACGACAAGAACAACGAACAGATACTGTTCACCTCTCCCCTTTCAGGTACTGTGAAGGCCATAGTCCGTGGAGAGAAACGTGCCATACTGCGTGTGGTGGTTGAATCGGACGGTAAAAACGAGGCCATAGATTTCGGCAAGGCCAACCCTATGGATCTGTCGAGGGCTGAACTGGTCGACAAAATGCTGAAAAGCGGTGTGTGGACTATGATTCGTCAACGTCCTTTCAGCACAATAGCCAACCCGGCCGGCAAGCCCAAGCATATATTCGTGTCTATGTTCGACACGGCACCTCTCGCACCGGACAGCAATTATATTATTGAAAATCAGTCGGAAGCCTTGGCAACAGGTATCAAAGTATTGTCCAGACTGACCGACGGAAAGCTGTATATAAACATTCGTAAAGGCACGTCATGTCAAGTCCCTGCAGAGGCTGGGAATGTGACTGTCACCGAATTTGGCGGGCCTCATCCTGCCGGCAACGTGGCGACCCAGATCAACGCCTTGTCTCCTATAAACAAAGGTGAGACGATGTGGTACTGCTATCCGCAGGATGTTGTAACCATAGGCAAGCTGTTCCTCAGCGGAACATACGACAGCAGCCACACCATTGCCCTGACAGGCTCTGAAGTGAAGAATCCGCGCTATTTCCAGACCAGAATCGGGGCCGACATATCGCCCATCTTGGCTAAAGAACTGAAATCAGGCACGGATGTACGTGTCATCAGCGGCAACGTGCTGACAGGCACCAACGTGACAGATGACGGATTTCTCTGCTTCCACGACACCCAGGTGACAGTTATACCCGAAGGCAACAAATACAAACTTTTCGGCTGGCTGAGGCCTGTTTTCAAGCGTTTTACAGACACCAACACAAACGGTGACACTCGCCCTTACATAATGACCGGTCAGTTCGAGAGGGTATTCCCCTTCGACATCTACCCCATGCAGCTTATCAAGGCCTGCCTGATCAGAGATATAGACCAGATGGAAGCTTTGGGCATATACGAAATAGATGCCGAGGACTTTGCGCTTTGCGAGGTGATAGACCCCTCGAAAACGCCTATTCAACAAATCATACGAGAAGGACTTGAATTTATCAGAAAGGAGACGTGCTGATGGGACTGAGAAATTATGTGGATAAAATCAAGCCAAACTTCGAGCAGGGCGGCAAATTCGCCAAGTTCCACTCGACTTTTGAAGCATTTGAGACATTTTTGTACACCCCTAAAAGGGTTACGGCAGGAGGCACTCACATCCGCAGCTATGTTGACATGAAGCGCAGTCTCATATCAGTAGTTATAGCACTGATACCTTGTTTCCTCTTTGGAACATGGAACATAGGCTACCAGCATTTCCTCTCGCTTGGAGCTGACGCGACTTTCTGGCAGACATTCGGTTACGGACTTTTGAAAGTTATTCCGCTGTATTTGGTCAGCTACATTGTAGGCCTGGTGATAGAGTTCACTTTTGCGGAAATACGTCATGAAGATGTCAACGAGGGTTATTTCGTAACCGGTTTTCTGATTCCTCTTATCATGCCGGTTGATGTGCCGCTATGGATGCTCGCGCTCGCAGTGGCCTTTGCCGTCATCATAGGTAAGGAAGTTTTCGGCGGCAGCGGCATGAATGTGGTCAATCCGGCACTGCTCGCGCGTGCTTTCCTCTTCTTCTCCTACCCTTCCAAGATGACAGGCGACAATGTGTGGATAGCAGAAAAAGCCGACGCTTACAGCGGCGCTACACCCCTGGGCACCATATTCGACGGTGGCAGCGTGAGCGAACTTCCCAGTCTGGCCGACATGTTTATAGGAACCATACCCGGAAGCATAGGCGAGACATCGAAAATTGCCATATTGATTGGCGGTATATTCCTGATAATCACCGGGATTGCAAGTTTGAGGATAATAATTGCCACATTTGCAGGTGCAGTGGCTATGACTTTGGTGTTCAATGCCTTGGGCATGACTGCAGCCATGGAGGTGCCTTTCTACTATCACATTCTGATGGGCGGCTTCATGTTCGGCACATTCTTCATGGCGACCGACCCAGTGACAGCAGCGCAGACCAACCCCGGAAAATGGATTTACGGCTTTCTGATTGGAGCCATAGCAATACTGATACGAGTGGCAAATCCAGGCTATCCCGAAGGCATGATGCTTGCCATTCTGCTGCTTAACGTCTTCGCCCCTCTCATCGATTGGTGCGTGGTAGCTGTCAACATCCGCAAACGCAAAAAACGCTGGGCATCAGCAGAAAGGAGCGCAAGATGAACGACAGATATATCTTCCGTTACATCATCATTCTGGTGATAGTAGTGTCGGTGCTGCTTTCGGCAGCTGCCATGTGGCTGCAGCCTTATCAGAAAAGGAATCAGGAGAACGAGAAACGTATCAACATACTGAAAGCGGCAGGCATTAAAGATGTCAACAACGACAATGCCGAGGCTCTGTTCGCCCAGCATTGCACAGCTCAGCAGGATGGCGAACTGCCAATGTATATCATTGACAATCAAACCACTGTCATACCAATGCAGGGCAACGGACTTTGGGGTTCGATATGGGGTTACATAGCCGTGGCCGCTGACGGGAAGACCGTGGTTGGAGCTGTTTTCGACCACAAATCCGAAACTCCAGGCTTGGGAGCTGAGATTACCACCGAAGGCTATCAGAAGCAGTTCTCAGGCAAGACTATGGTCAAAAAAGGCGAGACTGTTAGCGTTGAAGTGGATGCCATAGCCGGAGCCACACGCACTTCAAAAGGCGTGGAAAACATGATAGAACAGACATTGCAAAAGTATATACCTTATTTTGAAAGCCATGAGTAAGAACTGGAATCTGATAACGGCACCCTTGCGTAAGGCCAACCCCGTCACGGTGTTGATTCTAGGCATCTGCTCTGCCCTGGCGGTGACAGCCAAGCTTAAACCAGCCATAGTGATGGCGCTTTCGGTAACAGTGGTGACAGGCTTGTCAAACTTCATCATCTCTTTGTTGCGCAAAGGCATTCCGGCTAAGATACGCATCATAGTGCAACTGATAGTGGTTGCCACTTTGGTCATATTGGTCGACCAGTTCCTGAAAGCCTTTATGTATGACGTAAGCAAGCAACTGTCTGTATTTGTGGGACTTATCATCACCAACTGCATAGTTATGGGACGACTTGAGGCTTTTGCCATGGCACACAAGCCCTGGGAATCGCTGCTCGACGGACTTGGCAACGGACTAGGTTACGGTTCCATTCTGGTGATGGTGGCATTCTGCCGCGAATTGTTCGGCAGCGGCACCCTGTTGGGCTATCAGGTGATACCGCAGGGACTGTACGATTTCGGATACATCAACAACGGCCTGATGATTCTGCCTCCTATGGCTCTGATAATCATCGGAATAATTATCTGGCTGCAAAAACCCGAGGAGGATAGGAAATGATGGACACCTTAGGCATATTCTTCCGTTCGATCTTCATCGACAATATGGTTTTCGCATATTTCCTCGGAATGTGCTCTTTCCTCGCCGTATCAAAGAATGTGAAAACCTCGTTCGGACTGGGTGTGGCAGTCACTTTCGTACTGCTGATAACGGTGCCGGTCAACTATCTTTTGGACAAATATGTGCTTTCGGCAGGCGCTTTGGCTTGGTTGAACCCTGCATTTGCCGATGTCAGCCTTGATTTTCTCACCTTCATACTCTTCATAGCCATAATAGCAGTAATCGTGCAGATTCTGGAGATGGTGATCGAGAAATTCAGCCCTACACTGTACAATTCATTAGGAATTTTCCTGCCTTTGATAGCTGTCAACTGCGCCATTTTGGGAGCCAGCCTGTTTATGCAGGAGCGGCATTTCACCAACGTTGGACAGTCGTTGGCTTACGGCTTGGGTTCAGGTATAGGTTGGACATTAGCCATAGTCGGAATGGCTGCCATCAGGGAAAAGATAAGATACTCCAAGATACCTAAATCTATGCAAGGCACCGGTATAGCGTTTATAATCACAGGTTTAATGGGAATAGCTTTTATGGCTTTCCTCGGAATAAGTTTCAACTAAATGGGCAGCACATCAGTCATATTACTAAGCGTCACAGTTTTCCTCATCGCTATTTTGATTCCGGTGACAGTGCTTGTCATTGTTAGAAAAAAGCTTACTCCTCAAGGCAAAGTGACAATTGACATCAACGATGAGAAGCATCTGGAGGTAGAGCCAGGCAAGTCGTTGCTCAACACTCTTGCCGACGAACAGATTTTCCTTCCGTCAGCCTGCGGTGGCAAAGGCAACTGCGGAATGTGCCGCTGTCAGGTGCTGGAAGGCGGAGGTGCCATTTTGCCCACCGAAAAAGGCTATTTCAGCCGCAAAGAGCAGATGGAGCATTGGAGGCTCGGCTGCCAGGTTAAAGTGCGTGAAGACCTTAAAATACGCGTCAATCCGCAAATATTCGGCATTAAGAAGTGGGAATGCGAGGTTTTGAGCAACCGTAACATTGCCACCTTTATAAAGGAGCTTGTGGTTAAGCTGCCTGAAGGCGAACGCCTTAACTTCCAGTCGGGAGGCTACATACAGATAGATGTTCCAAAGATTACAGTCAATTACAAAGACATAGAAGTTGATGAGCAGTTTAGAGCCGATTGGGAGAAATTCCATATGTTCGACCTGGTGATGAAGAATCCTGAGCCACAGTTCAGGGCCTATTCCATGGCCAGTTATCCTGCCGAAGACACCATAATCAAACTCAATGTTCGTATAGCCACGCCACCTTTCGACCGCAAAAACGGCGGTTTCATGAAGGTTAACCCTGGCGTGTGCTCCTCATATATATATTCGCTCAAGCCTGGCGACAAAATCACTATGAGCGGCCCTTACGGTGAATTCCATGTAAAGGACACCGACAAGGAGATGATCTTCATAGGCGGAGGCGCTGGCATGGCACCTATGCGTTCGCATATATTAGACCAATTCCTTACCAAGCATACCACTCGCAAAGCCTCATTCTGGTATGGAGGACGTTCGTTGAGAGAACTGTTCTATGTTGATGACTTCAAAAAGATTGAAGCCGACAATCCGAATTTCAAATTCAACATTGCGTTGTCAGCTCCGCTGCCGGAAGACAATTGGAATGGCTATGTGGGCAATATACACGAGGTATTGTTCGAGAATTATCTGAAGAATCATCCGGAACCGGAAGAAATAGAGTACTACCTCTGCGGCCCACCGATGATGACACAGTCAGTATTGATCATGCTCGACAATTTGGGCGTTCCAAAATCAAACATCTTATTTGACGATTTTGGTGCCTAAAATTCACCCCTTGGGCCGAATAACTCACCCCTAAAAACAGCATTTTCGGCACCAATATTTATTACAAAAATTTTCATTCACCCCTAAAATCGAGGGTTTCACCCCCAAAAACGGCACTTTTGTCCCATTTTTTACCCCATTCACCACTATTTTATTTTAGGGTTTATTTTATATATAATTTTGCAGCGTTTTAAAATAACCGACAATGGAAGAGAAACGCATTTTTGACATCCTTACAACTTATCTGCAGAAACATCCTGATCAGAAGATCGCCCTCGCCAAGAAAGAAAACGGACAGTGGCGTAATTACAGCATTCAGGAATATGTGGAAACCACCAACATCATTAGCTATGCTCTGATTAAACTAGGCATTCAGAAAAACGACAAGGTGGCCATCATAAGTAGCAACCGTCCAGAGTGGAACATCATGGACATGGCTATTCAGCAGGTAGGAGCCGTCACAGTGCCGATTTACCCGACTATCAGTAAAGAAGATTACCGCGTTGTCATCAACAACAGCGAGGCGAAGTTCGTGATGGTTGAGGGACTCTGTGTTTTGAACAAGATTGAGGAGATCAAGAACGACATCCCTTCCTTGAAGATGATCTACACCTTCGTAAAACGTGGCGACTACCCTATCTGGAACGATTTATTAAATTTAGGACGTGAAAACCAGGATGTTGAAGAGCTGGAGAGACGCAAAGCCGACGTCAAGCCTACAGACTGCGCCACAATACTCTACACCTCTGGTACAACAGGTACTCCGAAGGGCGTTATGCTTTCACATGCCAACATTTTAGGACAGATTGAGAATTTGAGACAGACTCCTTCGCCCACATCTACACGCGCATTGAGTTTCCTGCCAATATGCCACGCCTACGAGAGAACTTTGGTTTATCTGTACCAATATCTTGGAATGTCAGTGTATTATGCAGAAAGCGTCGCTACCATAGCCAACGACATGAAGGAAGTGCATCCTACAATGATGACATGTGTGCCACGTCTGCTGGAAAAGATTTATCTTAAGGTAAGACAGTCTGGACAAAACCAGAAAGGTCTCTCAAAGAACATATTCTACTGGGCCATGAACCTTGCAGAGCAATACACCGTCGACGGACGCAGCTGGTTCTATAACCAGAAACTGAAGCTTGCCGACAAGCTTGTTTACAGCAAGATTCGCGAAAAACTCGGTGCCGATTGCTTCGATATCATCGTTTCAGGAGCAGCTAGCATTCAGCCTAATATCTCAGCATTCTTCTCAGCCATCAAGATGCCTGTTTACGAAGGCTACGGCATGACAGAATGCTCACCTGTTATCTGCACAAGCTCCAACGTGCCACACGGCCGTGAAGCGGGATTTGTTGGTCCGGCATTGCCAGGCGTAGAGGTGAAAATAGCTGAAAACGGCGAGATTATCTGCCGCGGTCACAACGTGATGATGGGCTATTACAAGCAGCCTGAGCTGACAGCTGAAGTCATCGACAAAGACGGTTGGTTCCACACTGGCGACCTCGGAAGCGTCAATGAATACGGTAACTTCAAGATCACAGGGCGCATGAAGAACCTCTTCAAGACTTCATTAGGTAAATATATCAATCCTGATATGATTGAGACTAAATTCACCGAGTCGGGATTCTTCGAAAACGTTGTAGTTCTTGGCGAAAACGAGAAATTCGCAGCAGCTTTGATAGTCCCTGACTTCTCATTCTTGAAAGACTGGTGCATCAAGCACGAAATCAAATTCACGCAGAACGAGGAGATGATCAACTTGAAAGACGTTAAAGACCGCTTGACAAAAGAGGTTCAGAAAATCAACGGGTTCTTCGGTGACACAGAGAAAGTCAAACGCTTCAAGTTTATCGCCGATGAATGGTCAACAGCAAACGGCATACTCACTCCTACTTTGAAAGTCAAGAGATCTGTTATCCTTGACAGATACAAAGATGTAATCGCCAAGATGTATCAAGTGGGAGATTGATTACTTAAAAATTACCGCAAATTTTGTCATTGAGCTGTCGCTTTGGACGAGGGCAAGGTTTCCGTTGTGTTTTGTCATGATTTGACGGGAGACGCTGAGTCCGATGCCGGAGCCGGTTTGTTTGGTAGTGTAGAACGGCACGAATATCTCGTCTATTTGCCTTAGCGGGATTGGTTTTCCGTTGTTTGTTACGTAAATCACAGTCTGGTCGTCTTTGTTAAGCTCAGCGCTGATGCGGATGGAATTAGCTTCAGCCTGAATAGCGTTTTTGATGAGGTTGTTGAACACCTGAATTATCTGGCCTTCATCAGCATAAACCAGCAAATCATCAGTTTTTGCAGTGTAAGTTAGTGTTACTCCTTGTGCGGCGCAGTTGGCTTCGTTGAGACGCAGCACTCTATCAATCAACTCATTGACCATCACGGCTTTGCGGACTGGTTGAGCCACCTTGGTGAAGCTACGATACGACTCCACAAAGCGGATGAGGTCTTTTGACGAAGCTGAAATTGTCTCGAGACCAGCTTTCACGTCGAGGTTTTCGTCTTTTGAGAGGGCGTCGCTCAGCGAGGCGATAGGCGCGACGGTGTTCATGATTTCGTGCGTCATCACGCGGAACAGCTTGCTCCACGATGCCTCTTCGTTGATGGCACGGCGACGCTCAAAGACGCTGCGAACACGGTTCAAGGTGCGGTTCAGCTTGGTGTTTTCACGAAAACGGAAGTTCAGCACATCGTCGTCAATGGAATCGATGATATAAGCAACCTTGCGGTTGTCGTGCCTTTTGACGAGCCATGCTGTGACGAGGACGCTGATGACGGTAGCAGCCACGATTATCAAGATCCAAATCCAAGTGCTCATATCCCGTATTTTTTGAGGCGGTTGTACAATGTAGGACGACTGATTTTCAATGCTTTAGCCACGAGTGAGAGGTTGCCGTTGTATTTCTTCATCGCATCGCGGATAACCTGCTCCTCTGCATCTTCCAGAGAGACGTTTTGGCGCAAGTTCGTTACGCTAAGTAATTCATTATCAGTAATTTGGAAGTCAGAAGGAAGTAAAGTCTCGTTATCCGACATGATTACAGCCTTCTCGATGCGGCTCTGCAGCTCGCGGATGTTGCCTTTCCATTGGCAGTTTTGCAATAATTCAAGTGCGTCATCCGAGATACTTTTCGCCTGACGGTGATATTTCTCTGCAAAATTTTTGACAAAAAGCATTGATAATGAAGCGATTTCGTCGATACGCTCGCGCAACGGCGGCAGATGCAGCGTCACCGTGTTGATGCGGTAGTAGAGGTCTTCGCGGAAGCGGCCTTCTTTGACCATCTCGGCGAGATCCATGTTGGTGGCGCAAATCAGACGTATGTCGACAGGGATTGACTTGGTGTCCCCCACCCTTGTGATTGTGCGATTTTGCAGCACCCTCAGCAGTTTTGCCTGCTGACTAAGCGGAATGTTGCCAATCTCATCAAGGAATAGTGTGGTGCCGTTGGCTTGCTCGAACTTACCGACATGGTCGGAATGCGCATCGGTGAAGGCACCTTTGACATGTCCGAACATCTCGCTTTCGAAGAGCGTCTCGGTGATTGCGCCTATGTCGACGCCGACCATTTTCTTTGCGGAACGTATTGATAATCTGTGGATTTCATTCGCCAGCACATCTTTTCCGGTGCCGTTCTCGCCAGTGATGAGCACGGTGGCTTCGGTCGGGGCGATCTTCTCGACCATGCGATGCAGCTCGACCATCTTTTCGCTACTGCCCCACTGCATAAACTGCCTGACAGGTTCCTCATCCGCAGAAGCTATGTGACGGTGTTTCTTCGCCGCTTTCTCAAGAGTGTCAAGGAGTTTGGCATTGTCCCAAGGCTTCACAATGAAGTCGAACGCGCCACGTTTCATGCCTTCGACGGCCAGCGCAATGTCGGCATAAGCGGTGAAAAGCACCACCTCGACATCGGAAAAGCGTTTTTTAATCTCCGAAAGCCAAAACAGTCCTTCGTTGCCGGTGTTGATGTCGGTGTCGAAGTTCATGTCGAGCAGCAGCACGTCGGGTTTGAACATCTGCATGGTGCTGACGAGGCTTTTCGGCGACTCTATCAGCTGGACATCAGAGAAACGCATCGGCAGCAGTATCTTTAGCGCGGAGCGGATGCCGGCGTTGTCGTCGAGGACTAGGATTTTCGCTTTAATGAGAGGCATAACTTATATGTTTTTTACTTTTTCTTTGATTTCTTCAAAAATGTCTTCAGCCTCGTCTTTGGGGAGGCCGAATTTTATGGCGAGGTTGACAGCATCGGCTTTGCCTGGATCTTTGTAGTTTCCGTTCACAGAGAGGCTATGGAAGCCGCCATGTCCTTCGCAGGGCAGCACATCGTAAGCTGGAGCCAGTTGCCACAAATCGTTGCGGCGAATGAAGGCAAAGTTTTTCACATGGTCGTCGTGGTTACCGATGATGAGGTTGAACGCCATCAAGCGAAACACCTTCCAAAGCTCCTTGACGGAATGCGTGAGCTGGCTGCAAGCCCAGAACAGATGACCGTAATCGGCATTCGGCAGATGGTAGTCGAGGTTCATCAGGGCGGAAAGGCTGATGACATGCAACTTCCCTCCGTCGGCGGTGCGGTCGAAGCGCTTTGTGCCGAAATACTTTCCGTCGAAAAGACGAGTCTCGGCCATCTCGATGCCACATTCGCGGGCAATAAGCGAGGTCTCGTATTCGATTTTGCCCACCTCGGGCGGGTCGATGCGGTCGCGAAACTTCACCAGCCACTCGGCTCCATCATAATGCACAAAAACTTTTGGTCGTGTGCCGCCAGATGAGCCTCCACGTCGCCAAGCTTCATCCAAATCTTCGGAATAGTCAGTGTTTAAAACTTTTTGCGACTCCTCTGACATGCGGTCGAGGTCGATGATATCTTGTTCTTCGGCAGTGCTGAGGTCGGGATGATATTCCAAAGCGCCGCGTCCACGAGTGCCCACAAACATCAGCTGTTCCAGAAGGTTCAAGGAAGCCAGCGACTTGCCTTGTGACCTCAGATAACGGTCAAGGACCAAGGCACTCCAGCCATCCGGAAGGCTGTCGTCGAACACTCCGAAGTTACCGTCGAAAGGCTTAGTGTCGGCTGTGAACAGCTTTGACTCCAAAGGCAGATGAAACGGCGAGATGGAGAATCCGTTGCGAACCCAGTCAGAATCGTATTCAAACAAGGCACGTCCCTCCCGGTCCAGAGCCAATCTCCCTACTTTTTGGGCACCAAGCGTCACATAAACCACCTTCTCACTCATTGCGTTTACCTCTCTTTCTGTTATTATTGCCAGCCTCAAGGGCTTCGTCCAAAGTGGAGTATTTATGCGACTCAAACAAGCGGTCGAAGTCGTTCAGCGCATCCAAGGCGTAGGCGATTTTCAGCAGTCCATCCAAAGAAATCTTGCCCGTACGCTCGAAGCGGCGGTATGTCGCAAGAGGCAGTCCCGAGCGAGCAGAAAGCCCTTCCTGCGTGAGGTTCATCTCCAGGCGGCGAGTTTTTATACGTTCCGCCAAGGCTTTTGCCTTACTATCCGGTGTTATTGTATCAAATGATAATATATTATCAATTACAGCCATTTTAAAACACTAAATGATTAAATATTAGCATTTGCAAAGATAATAATTATTTTGATACCTGCGACAAAAAACTAATTATTTTTCAGCGACTTCACTGGATTCATTCTTGCTATTCTATTGCTACTCAACACAACTACCACAGTCACGACAAGCAAGACTGCTACTGCGCCGATAATGAAATAATGTGGCGAGAGAGCGACTTTTTCGGCAAACTGTTCGAGCCATTTATTGGCAACGAAATAGGTGAAGATGCAAGCTAACACTGACATTATCAGCGAGAGTCGCAGCACGTCCCAAGCGAAGATACGAAGCACGTCGGAGGCGGTAGCGCCATTGATTTTGCGGATTGCCATCTCCTTGCTTCGACGGTTCGACTCGTCGCGGACGAAGCCGATAAGGCCGATGACAGCTATCAGCAGGGCGAAGACCGACCCGATGAGGACGGTATTGCGCATCTTGAGGCTGCCGTCGTATGCCGCACGCATCGACTCTTGCCACGAGAATATCTCCACCTCTTTCCCGTTGAGGGCCTCGGAGACAGCACTCGTTAGCTTCTGCATCGAGGCATCGTTGAGTTTCTCGTTGGTACGGAAAACCAGGAACGGCAGATACGACTCGTCGTCATCGAGGGTGCCGTAAAACAGCACGCTCGGCCTCTCATCGAGATATACAAGGTTGCCGATGCGGATATCGCGATACACGCCAGAGATGGTAAAACTTCTCAGTTCCATTATTTTATACGCGTCTTCATGACCAGTGATGTTCACAATCTTACCTACAGCGCCGTCGCTCCAGTCGACGAACTCGTTCATTCGTTTCACAAAGCTTTCAGAGACAACGACTTCCGACACGTCAGAAGGTTCATGACCTACGATAAACTCGATTCCAAGCAGGTCGAAATATCCAGGAGTGACTTCATAACCGTCAGCCACGTTGAAAAGCTCGCGGTCGTCGCCAGGAAGCATGATGTTGTCGCCACTGAAGCGGGTGATAGGCAGCGAGTTGCTGGCCTCCACGCCTTCAACCTCCTGGAATTGCATAAGTGTCTGAGCTACAATCTTTTCTGTACCTTTATTGCCATTATAAAAGCTCATGTAATAAAGGTTTTCAGGCTCGTAGCCAGGGTTGGAATTGTTCATTTGGCGATATTGCAGAGCCACTACGATAACCATCACGGCGATGAAGACGTTGATGAACACCTGCACGCCGAGCAGACCTATCTTCCAGCGGCGAGAGTTCTCGGTATAGTTGCGGAACGCCACCGAGACCGGGATTCGCATATAAAGCTGGGCAGGAACGAATACCGACACGAGCAACACGAATATCAGCACCAGACTGATGACGAAGATGCTTCGTGGGATGAGCAAAGTTTCGAACGGCACATCCAAGAGGTTAATTATCAATCCTTTTGACGCAAATATGATACCGGCAGCCAAGGCCAATGACAGTATCAGATGCAGAAACGCCTCGCGAGCAAGCAGCCAGTGGATATTGAACGAGTCGGCGCCATAGCATTTGCGCACGCCTATCTCCTTGGCGCGACGCACCATCGAGGAAATCACGACAAGGATATAATTCAGCAGGCTGATAGTTATCAGCAAGGCGGCGGTGATTGTTAGCAGAATCACCATAGAGCGCACGTACGACTCTGAGGTATGGACGTCGCTGAAAGGCTCGAGATAATACCAAAGCACCGTGCCGTTTTTCTCAAGATCCTCCAGTTGCTGATGTGTCTCCTGCATACGGCGGATAGCCTCACCAAGTGACTTATAATCAACGCCTTGCTGAAGCTTCACAAAGCCAAAATAGCGGTCGTTGCCCATCCAGTTTTCGGTGCTCCACGAGGGATACGACACCAGCGAGCCTATGATGCTAAAATGGAACTCACCGTTTTCGGGGAAGTCTTTGAACACGCCCTCGACGGTGAACTTGCGGTTAGGGTCGTCCTCAATGGAGATGTATTTTCCGATGCATTCTTCCACACCGCCAAGTTTCTTGGCGAATGTTTCCGACACCACAACACAAAGCGGCTTGGCGAGAGCCTTAGCTGGGTCGCCAGCCAGTATTGGGCGGTCGAACACCTTGAAGAAGCAGCTGTCTGCAAGCACCATACTGCCTGAGATGACGTTATTGTCTTCATCGACAAAACGCTCGCTGTTATAATAAAATGTATAACGCGTTGCCTCTTCCACCCCTGGCACCTCGGCTTTAAAGCCCGGGGCGATGGCACCGCTTGTCTGGGAGAAATCGTGTTTCTCGCCTTGCTGTTCGTAATGAGTATCAATGAGATAGATGCGCTCCACATCTTTATAGAAGCTCTCGTACGAAAGCTCGAAGCACACCTTGGCGATGAGGACTATACCGATGGCAAGGCCGATGCCTAGGGAGAGGATTTTTATTATGGTGTCTTTAAATCTGTTCATATATTTAAACTTAAAATTACAATTCGATTATTGTTTTTTATTATTTTTGCAAAAAAATTGGCTTATGCAGATTCTTACTGAAAAAATATCAAGGGAACAACTTAAAGCGTTGGCTGCCAATACTTTTGTTGACATGATAAAATGTGTTGCCGATGTCGAGAAAGAACTCCTCGCTGTCGATGCCGAACTCCATGCCGACTTGGAATCAATGTTGCTTGAGAACGGTTCAGAGCAGGATAACCTCTGGGGATTCAACCTGTATCCTGAAGAGACGGGAGACGATTTCATTGAATATGACTCCTTGATTAACATCCGTGCCTGGCAGGGAAATCGCAGCCGTGATATTGAGAATCCGGAAGTTAGAGAAAGAATAAAAGACATCGTTTCACAATTTGTTGAATAATGCAGCACGAAACCCTCAGTAACGGAGCATGGTCTGATATGCCACTTGCCAAACAGATGGCCAACATCGGAAGCGAGACTTATCGCGCCACCAAATGGCTCGCCAAAGGCCGTCGCGACAACGCCGAAAAAGCCTTTGAACGGATGCAGGAGCTCGTTGACCTCACCATCGCCTATGGCAGACACGGCTCTCCAAACCGCAAAGCCCTTTTGAGGGAGCTCTGCCGGTTCAGAGAGCTTTACTGCGGTGCTTTCCTCTCTAACGACATGGAAACGCTCAACGCCCTTAACCATTATTTGGATTGTTTTGCACATATCAATTAGTTTCGTTTTCAAGCCCTAACTACAGTTGTGCCAGCACGTCCTCAACCACCTTGCCGTCGAAGAGGTTGATGATGCGGTCGGCATAGCCGGCGTCGCGCTGCGAGTGGGTCACCATCACGATGGTGGTGCCTTCCTTGTGGAGGTCGGTAAGGAGGTCCATCACCTCGCGGCCGTTCTTTGAGTCGAGGTTACCGGTGGGCTCGTCGGCGAGGATGAGCTTCGGGTTGGCGACCACTGCGCGGGCAATGGCGACACGCTGCTGCTGACCGCCCGACAGCTGCTGCGGGAAGTGTTCGGCACGGTGTTTGATTGCCATGCGCTCCATGATCTTCGTGACGCGTTCCTTACGCTCGGCGGCAGGGATGTTCATATAACGCAGCGGCAGCTCGATGTTCTCATACACGTTGAGCTCGTCGATGAGGTTGAAGCTCTGGAACACGAAGCCGATGTTGCCCTTGCGGAACTTGGTGCGGTCCTTCTCCTTGAGGTCGCCGACCTGCTGTCCGAGGAGCTCGTAGTTGCCTTCTGAAGGGTTGTCGAGTAGTCCGAGGATGTTGAGCAATGTTGACTTGCCGCAGCCAGAAGGGCCCATGATGGCGACGAACTCGCCGTCGTTGATTTCGAACGAAACGCCGTTCAAAGCGAGGGTTTCAATGTCTTCCGTACGGAAGATCTTCACTAAGTTTTCTACTTTAATCATAGTGTATATTATTTAATATGTTATACAATATATATCTTTTATTCTTTTTTCAAAACATTTGCAGGATTCGCTTTAGCGGTGTGCACGCTTTGCCAGATGACTGCTATGAATGCCATCAGAAGAACGACGAGGCCTGCGAGCATGAATATCCACCATGAGAGGCTGATGCGGTGCGAGTAGCCTTCGAGCCAGCGATGCACCACAAGCCATGCCACCGGGATGCCGATGACGAACGCCACACCCACCATCTTCATGAACGATAGCACCAGCTCGCGCAACACGCCATTGTAGTCGGCGCCGAACACCTTTTTCACCGCCACGCTGCGACGCTGCTGCTGCATGTAATACGAGCTCATCGCAAACAAGCCGAGACCCGACACCAGCATCGAGAGCAAGGTAAAAATCAACACTATGCGGAGGATGCGGCTCTCGTCGACAAAACAATCGTCGATCATCTCCTCGATATAATTGGCGCCAAACAGCTTGCCGGGCATCACTTCGTTCGTCACCTTTTCTAATCTGGCATAAGCCTCTTTGTGGTCGCCCCTGACCTTCACGAGAATGGTCCATGGCCAGTCTTCATCCCAGTCTTCACCTCTGTTATATATCAAAGCCGACGACTGCTGTGCCTCCAACGGTCTGATTTTGAAGTCATAATAGATGCCTCCGATTTTGAAAGTCCCATTCTGAGCGGACTCGAACTCCGTTGCCGATTCGTCGATTCCAATCTCCTTAAATGCGTATTCATTGAGCCAAAATGCAGGATTTGCAAGCTGGTTGTCCTGCTTCACTCGGATGCCGAGGATGTCGAAATAATGCTGGTCGCCCTGAATCTGCTGGAACGAGACCCAGTTACCGTCGCTAAGCTCCATGGTCCAGTTGTTGGTGCCTTGCAGCGGTATGCCGTCGCCTTGTCCCACATCTTCCACAAACGGCTCAGCGCGATAGGCTTCAAGCAACGGCCTAATTTCGCCCAGTTGGCCGTAAGCGTTGCCAATCATCAAGATATCTTTGGTGTTATAACCCAGATCGGCGGTTATGAGGTTGCGAATCTGCAAGTACATCGTCAGGGCGGCGACGAGCATCACCACGGTGATGACATTTTGCAGCGTGATGATGATTCGGCTGTACACCGTCTTGGTCTTCAACCGCAGCGAGCCGCGCACAATCTCGATAGGCTGCGCCTTCTGTATCAGCAAGGCTGGCACGATACCGGCGATGAAGCCGAGAATCACCATCAACGCAATGACAACTAAAATATTAACTAAACTTACTGCTCCGAAAATGGAGATTTGATAATCCAAGACACGTGTTGCCGCCGGTGACAATGCCTCGGCAAGCAAAATCGCCAGTCCCATCGCCACGGCACAAAGCAGGGTGCTCTCCCCTATCATCTTCATGAAAATGCCTGTTTTTGTTGCCCCAACGAGCCTTCTCGTCGCCATCTCCTTGGCACGGAATCCGATAAGGGCTGTGGAGAGGTTCACATAGTTCAAAATCGCGAAGAGCAAGAGCATCAGGCACATGGCGAGAAGCAGGTTCACAAACGAGCGGTCGCCGAAATTCAACGCTCCCGTCCAGTCGTAGTTGCCGTTGTTGAGGAAATACATGTCGCGCAACGGGATGATGCGTATCTCGTCATATTTGTGTTTGTAAATCCAGAAATTCTCCTCGCACCAGTTCAAGATGTCGTCGTGACGTGCCATCAAATCGGCACCAGGATAGGTCATAACAAAAGTGACACCTGCCGCTGCGTTGCTCATGTATTCGTCATGCGAATGGTTGATTTTTGTTATAATTTCGCCACGGATAAGCACATCGGGTGTCTTGAGGATACTGTTGCCGAAGTCTTTAAAGACACCGCAAACGGTCAGCGGGTATGATTCGTTTCCGTTTTCAATCGACATCTGTCGTCCGATGGGGTCTTTGTCGCCGAAATGCGCGTTGGCGAACTCCTCGCTCACCATGCAGCGGTCACCCGAGATTCTCCAGTCGTCTTTCGAGCCTTTCACAAGGTCGTAGCTAAACATCTCGAAGAAGCATGAGTCGACAGCGATGGTGTTGCCATAGACGGTCTCGCCGTCAATTTTGTATTCCGAGGCGATTGACACATTGGCCACGCATGTCGATTTCTCGATTTCAGGAAACTGCCCGCGCAGATGCTTGTCGAGCCAGTACCCCATATTGACGCTCTCTTCGTTGGTGATGACGTAGATACGGTCGGCGTTCTTCTGGAATGCGTCAGTTGAGAGTTGTCGCTGCACATACACCGCCAGCAGCAGCACGAATGCCATCGAGACTGTCAGCCCAAGCAGGTTAATCAGGGCGTAAAGCTTATTTCTTTTAAGGAAGTTTAGGAATGAGTTCATGGTTAATTTTATTAGAATATCAAAACATCTGAATCTCCGAAATTATCATACGATGAAGTAATCACCCTTTCTCCTGGTTCGAGACCGTCGATCACCTCGTAATACTGAGGGTTCTGGCGACCGATGCGGATATCACGGCGAGTGGCTTTTGTACCATCTGATGACACCACATATATCCATTTGCCTCCGGTCTTCTGATAGAAGGCACCACGAGGGATGAGCACCGTCTCCACGGGCTGGCCGAGCTGCAGGTTGAGGTAGTAGGTCTGGCCGCTGCGGATGTTCTCGGGCTGTTGCTCCATGAACTTGAAGTCGGCCTTGAACTTGCCGTCGCGCACCTCAGGATACACTTTTCTAATCTGCGCCTGATAACGCTCGCTCTGACGCTCGAAGGTGGCCTGCAGACCTGCCGTCACACGGTCGATATAATGCTCATCAATCTGAGCCTCAATCTTATAGCTGTCGAGGTTGTTGATCTGCCCGATCTTGGCACCGGCACTCACTGACTGACCGAGGACGACATCCAGAAGTCCCAGCTCACCATCGATAGGGGCTTTTATCGTGAGGTTATCCTTACGTTTGCGAATCATCAACATGTTTTGGCGCATGTTTTCGAGGCTCTCCTGCATGCGGATAATCTGCACCGAGCGGTAGAGGCTGTCTTGCTTGGCGCGGTTTTCCACCAGCTTGAGGCGACTGTCAGAGAGGTAGTAGTCTTCCTCGGCTTTCAGATAGTCTTCTTTAGAAATGAGACCGTCGTCGTACAGCGATTTCTGTGCCTCGTAGTTACGTTTGTTGCGGCGCACGTCCATCTGCAGCTGCAGCTTCTCCTGCTCCACGCTCAGCTTCTGCTGCTCCATCTGTATCAAGGTGTTGCGGAGGATGTTTTCCTTCTCGGCAAGGTCGGCTTCTGAGTTCAGAATCTGCATGTCGAGGCTCTCGTTGCTCAAGATAAGTATCACGTCGCCTTTCTTGACCTTGCTGCCTTCTTCGGTGACGATCTCCTGCACCACGCCGCCTTCAAGCGGACTAATCTGAATTGTCGTTATCGGTGCCACCTGACCGCTGATGCGGATGTAGTCGTTAAACTGTCCGAGGCTTACGGTGTTGATGCTGATGTTGTCGGCATCGATGCGGAGTTTCTTCGAGTCATCACGAAACACCAGCCAGAGTATGAAGATTAACAGCAATGCGCCGAGCCAATACGGCAGTGCCTTCTTGGTAAAAGCGAGGTTAAGGCCTTTTTTCTTTTCAATTTTTCTATCCATGATATTTAGTTTTATTTTATTTCTTTTTTTGTTTGAGATTTATTCGCCTTGGCGAATGCTTTCGCTTCGCTCAGGTCTCCACTACGCTTCGCTCCAGTCGAAATGACGGGGCGCATATTATTGTTCAAGATACGGAACTCCCTTATAATACATTACAACGGATTTTTTTATAAAGTGCTGCATCTGGGCGTTGAGTTTCTCGGCAAGGGCGTTCAGATAGGTGTTCGATGCGGTCTGATATTCAATAGACGATATCAGTCCTTGCTCGAATCGTTTTGCGTTGAGGTTGAATGCCTCGTGTTGCAATGTTGCGCGTGTCTCAGCTTGGCGCAAGGCATCGGCGGCGCCGTCGCGGTCAGCGACGGCGCGGCTCACCTCGGCCTCGACTTGTTGCAGCGACTGCTGGTACTCAGCCTCCGCGCGCTCGAAAGCGTTCCGCTTTCTCGCGATGTTCGAATGCCTTGCCAAGTGGTTAAAAATAGGTATGTTAAGTGACAACTGCACGTACTCTCCACGATTGTTTTTCAGCTGGTCGCCATAAGGCTTGGGCTCATAACCCGCCATGCCCGGATAGGTGAAGTAGTTTGTCGAGAAGCCGCCATAGAGCGACAGTGTCGGCAAAATCTGCCAACGGGCTGTCCTCAACGACCTGCGGGCGTTGTTCATCGTCATCTCCGCCAAGAGCACTTCAGGCATTATCTCTTTGGCGTTGTCAACCAACGACTTGATATCCTCAGGCATATCAAAAACCATATCTTTACCAAAATCATTGTCGACCTTCAGAGGCTCCTCAATAGGCCAAAACATCATGTCTTTCAAGGTGATGACAGCGTCGTTATGTCTGTTTTTGCAGTTTGTGAGCTGATACTGGCGCTCAGCAAGGTCGGCCTGCATCTGCACCACGTCGGCGTGCGACTTCTGACCGAGACGTTCCTGACGCTCAGCGAGTTGAACAGCTTTCTCCGCTGTCTCAACCTGCGCCACCAACGCTTTTTCAAGCTCTGAGAAATATATCACGTTGCAATAAGCCTCCATAGTGGCAAGACAAATCTGGTCTTCGATCTGCTGCGACTTGGTTTTGCCCATCAGCTGTGATGTCTTGGTGATCTTCAAATTATTAACAGCCTCGAAGCCGTTGAATAAATCTATGCCTGCCGATAAATTATATCCATTGTGAAAAGACGTCACAGTGTTATACACGTTCGTCTCTGGGTCGATGCTTCTACCGAAGTTGTAGTAGGCATAGGTGTTTCCGCTCACTTGCGGCGTGAATGCCGTTAACACGGCATCACGCCGTGCCACTCTCGCATCGTCGTTGTCGGCATTCTGAATCCTCACCTTCGTCGAATGCTCCACAGCATACTGCATGCAATCCTTTAAACCCATCACCACAGTATCCTGTCCATGCGTCAACATCGGAATCAAAAGTGTTAAAAAAAGAAATGACTTTTTCATATTTAATGATTTTACATTATTAATAGCACAAAAGCCATGCCAAACTCATAACACCTTTATTATCTGTATTTTAACAAACAAACAAAAAGAAAAAGTGTAAAGATTTTTTACACTGCTGTAAAATTTTTTGACAAAAAAAGACGCCGTAAACCGATACGACGTCTTAAATTAATAAAGATGTTTTTATCAATAAATCACTCTCACCTCCACGCGGCGGTTTATGCCCTTGTTTTTCTCGTTGATATTTGGCACGAGCGGACGGTTCTCACCGTAGCCGTTGGCTTCCATTCTGTCGGCCTCGATGCCTCTCTCTATCATGGCGTTTTTCACTGCCTCAGCACGCTCTACAGAAAGCGTTTTGTTGTGTGCTGAATCGCCGGTATTGTCAGTATATCCTGATATTTCGATGCGAATATTTGGATTCTCTGTCATATAGTATGCCAATGAGTCGAGCTCTGGTCCTGAAGCTATGGTGTCGATGACTGCGCTGTCAAATTCAAACTGTATGTTGCGCATCACGAAATGAGTGGTATCGGCTATTTCAGGAATGTTTATATCTTCATAATCAAAGACATAGATATCATAGCCACCAAAACCGCCGTCGCGGTCGGAAGATACATAGCATTTCTTGCCATCAGCACTGACCACGAAGCTGATTTCGTTTTTCTCAGTATTTACAGGTGCTCCAAGGTTTACGGGCTCGCTCCATGTGCCATTGAGCAGCCGGCGGCAAACGAAAATGTCGTAACCACCCATGCCATCATGGCCTTCGGAGGCAAAAAACAGAGTGCGGCCGTCGGGATGGAGGAAGGGCGCCATCTCGCCGAAGCGGGTATTAGCTGCGGTTACAGCACTGGGCTTGTCCCAGCGGCCGTCTGCGAGGCGGCGGCTGTAATAGATATTGCTTTTATAATTCTTAGTATCTCTTACGAAATATAACTCTTTGCCGTTGGCACTGATGCATGGCTGCGATTCCATGGTGGCCGAGTTGACCGGCAAGTCGAGATTTATCGGGTCACCCCATTTATTATCAATAAGTTCCGATTTATAGATATCGCCTCGTCCAAAGCCTCCCGGATACTCTATGCCAACAAAATAAACTGTTTTCATGTCAGTCGAGAAACTTACAGCCCCCATTCTGATGTCGTGAGTCCAGCCAAAATCCACAGGCTGGGCTAGCTGGCAATTGCCGTCCTTCACAACCGAAAAGAACACCTTGTCATCACCTTGTCGGCGTGTGAAATATATACGGCTACCGTCAGACAACAAGGCGTTTATATACTCGTCGCCGTCGGTGTTTACGTTAGCGCCGAGGTTCTGTGCATCGGCATTTAAAGAAAAAAATAAAGTGACTATCAGCAACAACACACTGACAATCACTTTGTTAATATAACCTTTATGAGTTATGATTATTTTCTCTTTTTAGCTTGTAAAGTATTGTAAAGCAGCTCTACTATAGTCATAGGGCCGACTCCGCCCGGCACAGGGGTAATCTTTGATGCCACCTTTGCCACCTCGTCGAAATCCACGTCACCTTCAATATGATAACCCTTTTCGGCTGTAGGATCATCTATGCGGTGTATACCCACGTCTATGACCACGGCACCCGGTTTCACCATGTCTGCTTTGACGAACTTGGGCTTGCCTATGGCTACAACCAAAATGTCCGCCTGTAGTGTTATATCCTTAAGATTCTTCGTTTTGCTGTGGCAAATGGTCACTGTGGCGTCGGCACCTTTACGCGACAGCATCACGCTTATAGGCGTGCCGACTATGTTGGAGCGGCCAAGCACCACCACATGTTTGCCAGCTGTTTCAACTCCACTGCGTTTGAGCAGTTCCATGATGCCGGCAGGTGTAGCAGGCAGGAAGCAAGGCTCGCCCAACTGCATCAAACCGATATTGAAAGGTGTGAATCCGTCAACATCCTTCTTTGGGTTGATTGAGTGGATAACCTTGGTCTCGTTGATATGCTTTGGCAACGGCAACTGAATGATATAGCCGTCAATTTCCTCGTCTTTATTAAGAAAATCGATAAGGTTCAGCAGTTCTTCCTCAGTGGTTTTTTCAGGAAGGCGATACACCGAACTGGTCATTCCCACACCTTGACAGGCTTTCTCCTTGGAGGCTACGTATGTCTTGGAAGCGCCATCCTCGCCCACTATCACTGCTGCGAGATGCGGGGCATCCATACCCTTGTCAAGCATTGAAGCCACCTCAGCGGCTATCTCTTTTTTCATTGCATCGGCTATGGCTTTGCCGTCGATGATTTTATCTTCTATATTCATTTTAAACTTTATACTTTCAACTTTAAACTAGCGTCTGCGTTTAGCTTGCTGCATCATCTGCATCATCTTCTTGGCTCCGCCTGTGGTAACCATACGCATCATCTTGGAGGTTTCCTCGAACTGTTTGATGAGACGGTTCACCTCTTCAATGCTGTTACCCGAACCGTTGGCAATTCTGCGCTTACGGCTTCCGTTCATAAGCTTCGGATCCTCGCGCTCTGCAGGTGTCATTGAGCCGATTATAGCTTCTATGCTCTTGAAGGCGTCCTCGTCAATGTCAGCGTCTTTGATTTTGCTCATTCCCGGGATCATTCCGGCTAGATCCTTGATGTTACCCATCTTCTTGATCTGATGGATCTGTTTGAGGAAGTCGTTATAGTTGAATTCGTTCTTGGCGAGTTTTTTCTTGAGTTTGGCTGCCTCGTCAGCATCGAACTGTTCCTGGGCTCGCTCCACCAACGACACTATATCACCCATGCCGAGTATACGGTCGGCCATACGTTTGGGGTAGAATATGTCGAGAGCATCCATCTTCTCGCCCAGACCCACAAATTTGATAGGTTTCGAGACCACTGTGCGTATGGTGAGTGCAGCACCGCCGCGGGTATCGCCATCAAGTTTGGTAAGCACCACTCCGTCAAAGTCGAGACGATCGTTGAAGGCCTTGGCTGTGTTGACAGCATCCTGACCTGTCATGGCATCGACCACAAACAGAGTCTCCTGTGGCTTGACAGTCTCCTTGATTTTGGCAATCTCATTCATCATCTCCTCGTCAACTGCCAAACGGCCGGCGGTATCGATGATAACTACATTCTTGCCGTCCTTGCGGGCCTTTGCGATGGCGTTTTCAGCTATCTGAACCGGATTTTTGTTGCCTTCTTCGGAGTAAACCTCCACTCCTACCTGTTCGCCCAACACCTTCAACTGGTCAATAGCAGCCGGACGATAGACGTCGCCTGCCACCAGCATTACGGTTTTACCTTTTTTGGTCTTGAGGTAATTGGCAAGTTTAGCCGAGAAAGTAGTCTTACCTGAACCCTGAAGACCGGCAATGAGAACCACGGCCGGGTTGCCTTTGATGTTGATCTCGGAATGTTCGCCACCCATCAGTTCCGCCAATTCGTCGTGCACTATCTTCACCATCAGCTGGCTCGGTGACACAGATGTCAGAATCTTCTGGCCTATGGCCTTCTCCTTGATATCGTTGGTAACGTCTTTTGCAATCTTATAGCTGACATCAGCGTCCAAAAGGGCTTTACGCACCTCCTTAACTGTCTCAGCCACATTGATTTCGGTAATATATCCCTGTCCCTTCAGTATTTTGAACGAACGTTCCAGTTTCTCGGTTAATCCTTCAAACATATCCTATTTTTTAAAAACGCAAAGATACGAATATTTTTTTAATATCGGTTAAACAATTCGAAATGATATTGCATGTAAGCCTTACCCTGCTGTTCAAGGCTGTCGGCCTTCTCATGGTCGGCAAAGGTGTTCTTGACCACTTTGTTGTTACCTGTTCTAACATATTCCCCTTCCTCGGTCTTCCAACCCAAGCCCTCGTTCAACTCGAAGAAAGCGAACGGACGGTAACAGGTGTTGAACACATCCTTGCTCCAGAAAAACTCGTCATGCTTAAGGCCGAGCTGTGCGAGTATGGTAGCCGGCACGTCGGTGTTGCCGCAAATCTTATCGAAAGTCTTGCCACGCAGCGAGTCGGCCAGAGGCTCTCCGTAAATCAAAAGCGGAATCTTATGATAGGCAAACGATTCCAAACGATGGTTCTTGTATGAAGGATGGCTATGGTCGGCCATAAAGAGGAATATGGTGTTTTCATACCATGGCTGCTGCTTGGCCCTGTCAATGAACAGTTTTAAAGCTATGTCGGTGTATTTACCGGAGTTGACAAACTGTTTTTCCAGTTCAGGCCATTCGAGTTGATCGAAAATCTTAGGAAAATCGTAAGGCGAATGGGTGCTCAGGGTAAATATGGTGGTAAAGAATGGTTCCGGCTGACTGTTGATGTCTTTGGCGGCCCAAGGCAGCATGTCGGCATCCTGAATACCAAGTTTTCCCTTATGGAAATGAGCATGCACATCACGGCCCTCCACCACTCGGTCGAGCTCGTTATAGCGCAGATATGAGAGAATGTTGCCGTAGTTAAGCTCACCTCCAAAGTAGAAACTCGTGTAATATCCCACAGAGTCGAGAGGTTTCACTATAGATGGAACGGCATAATATTTCTCCGGATGATTGGTGATGGTGGTCACAGGAAGTCCTGGCAGTCCGCCGTAGATGGAGGCTATGGCCTGCTGCGAGCGGTTGGCGCTGGCGTAGTAGTTGGTAAACAGCAGTCCTTCTTTCTCCAATTCATGGAAATTAGGTGTTATTGACGGATCGCCGCCCAGCGACTCGATAAGGTCGGCCGACCAGCTTTCCAAAAGCACTATAAGCACATTGGGACGCTCGGTCTTGAGGATTCTCACGGTAGAATCGCAATCAACCTGATGGGTTTCCTTGGTGATAGCCTCAGCCAAGGCATCGTCCATAAAGTTGAAATGAGCCTTAGGATCTATATTTCTCGAGTTGGAGATATTCTCCATGATATTGTAACCCGGATTAACCGTCATAATGTTGACTATCTTGTAGTTGCTGAAATACCCGGAGCTTGTGGAGATAGGTATTTCACCTACACCGCCGCGCATTCCAATGAACATGAGTCCGAATATCAATACAAAAGCGGCCGGAAAGAATCCCCAGGGCACACGGCGTGCTTCATACTCATCGTTGTACGGCTCTATCCAACGCACATACCACCAGCAGAACAGCAGAGTGAAGCAGGCCCATAAGGAGACCAGCAAGGTTGTCTGTTGGGTGGATGCTGTATTCACCACTTCCGAAGGATTCTGCAGATACACCAAAGCCTTGTAATTCAGCTTAGTACCCCATTCGCCGTAAATACCGATCTCGCCCATCACTATAAGGACGTAGATGGCTATCACCACGTAGAAATACCAGCGTACCCAACGGTAATTGGCGTCGGGATTGAAACAGGTCAATATAAACATCACAAGAGCAGGCAGCGGCATTATGTAACATGCCGAAGCTATATCCAGACGCAATGCCTTGTAGAAACTTCTAAGTATTTCTGTGAACGGCACCATATCAGCCTTTACCAGATGATAGTAGTTGGCCACGAATACAATCCTCATAACGGCGAACATCACCAGCAAGAAAGCCAACAACTTAACGATATATATCAGATACCTTTTCATGATAACAAATTTTTGCAAAAATACAAAAAAGTTTTCAGACTGTGGAAACTATAATACATAAAACAAAACCGGCGGCTCACATTATCATGTTCGCCGCCGGTAATCGTCCATTTTTCAGCAATAATGCGTTGAACTAACGCTTATGATAGAACTCCAGGAACGGAATCACATTCGGATCATTCAGGTTGTCCTTGGTGATGTAGAATGTGGGAACCATCTCACCCTGTGAGGCATTGTTGAGCACAGCTTCCACAGCCTTGCGTGACATGAGGAAGGTGTTTTGTGCCATGATACCCTTGAAGTGTTCGCAGCCTTCAATCAGTTCGTCGAGGAACTCTTCGTAAACGTCGAAGGTATACATATTCTTGCCGGCTTCATCAAGCATGTCAATCACATCCACGAGATCGTTGCCGTTAAAAAACACAAAATCATTGTAATCGTCTATGACTGCTTCCACTTCCTCTACAGCCTCGTCACCGACTAAATAAATCTCTGTATCTGGCTTCATGGTCTGGAATGCTATGGCACGCTCCACACCAGGGCTGTTTGTCATGGCAAATGCGGCAATAAAGTCAGCATCAACCTTATCAGCCATAGCCAAACCTGCCTCTGTGTTGTCGGTGCCGAAGTACGGGCAGTCGGCCAAAGGACTTGTGACGTCAACAGGTGAATCTATAATGACTACCGGTATTTCAAGTTCCATAGCCAAAGCTGCGACTTCTGCCTCCGCACTTTCACCATTAATACCAAAACTAGGAGCAAAGATTATACCCTTGAGCATGCCGTCCGGAAGATTGCTAAGCTCTTCAACAGCTTCAATTTGTTCCTGATAGGCGTTTTCCGCTGAAGTGGCGTAATAGTACGCCTCCATATCAGCTTCCTGGCAAGCGGCACGGAAAGCTGCCTCAATCTGGCGCCAGTAGTCGATTTCCTCGTTTTTGACTATCATGGCTATGCCATTCCTATTAACTTTCTGCCATTTTACACCTTGCAGGTAGGTGGTTCCGTCTCCATCTTTACGCCATGCCGACCACTGCATATTGCCATCGTCTACATTGTCAATGTCCCACACTTCGAACAGCATGTCCTGACCGGCCTCTTTCCAACGTAAGGCAAACCAGTTGCCGTCAATTATGTATTCGTTGAGTTCACGAATTACAAGAGTCCATTCGCCAGTCTCATTCTTTACGTAGAAATCGTAGGTTCCGTCGTAGTGGAAATCCAGACGGCCGTTAGGGTCGTTATAGGTATAACCTCCTGTAATCTCATCACATTCCCACATGCCATATATGTCGTCACCGAAGTCTTTGGTAACCTTTTCATAACGGATTTCATGTTCCCTAACGTCAACAGTCTCACCATTGTGTATAGTCGAATGCTTGAAACGGCAGACCATACCGGTATTGGTAATCGACTTGACGTTTAACTCGTTGATTAATGTGGTCCCAGGATTAGGGCTGGTTGTAAGCGTCACATTGTGACCCTCAATTTTGACTTCATACAGACGTGAATCATTCCAAACCATCTGAGAATCATTGTGTCTAAAACGCACTCCACTGACAGTGGCTACGGTAGTTGAAATAAAAGTAGTTACAGTCTGCTCGTCTGTCAATGCGACATGACCGTCTACCTCCGCCTCAACCCATTTGCCGATGATTTTCTCCGCCAGATTGAAATCGTCGTTGTTGTCGTTTTTCTTGTTGCACGAGGCAAAAGCCAGGACAGCCCCGACAAGGATAATAAGTAGTTTTTTCATGTTAGTTAGTTTAGTGTTAAATCGCGATTAATCCGTTTGATTATGATTAATCTGACGTTGCAAAAGTATACAATTAATTTTGCAATAAGCTTTAAAAAAACAAAAAAATATCAACACGTTTTTCAACAAATAGCGTATCTTTGCAGTGTTTTAAACTATGTTATCATGGTTAAGGAAAATTTGGAAACAGTAAGAAAAACAATCCCTTCGGGAGTTACTCTGGTAGCTGTGTCGAAGACCAAACCCGTGGAGGACATTCAGGAAGCTTACGATGCCGGCCAGCGGGTATTCGGTGAGAATCATGCACTTGAGATGCGTGACAAACATGAAGTGCTGCCCAAAGACATAGAGTGGCATTTCATAGGTCATTTGCAGACCAACAAAATCAAATATATCATCCAGTACGCCAGGATGATTCATTCAATAGACACTTTCAACCTGTTGCAGGCAGTCAACAAAGAAGCCGCCAAGCACAATATCGTGGCCAACTGCTTACTGCAGTTCCACATTGCCGAGGAGGAGACCAAGTTTGGCCTCAGCATGGATGAGGCAGAGGAGATTCTGAATTCAGACATCTTCAAAGAGATGAAAAACGTCCGCATATGCGGAGTGATGGGTATGGCCACCAACACCGCCGACATGACCCAGGTGCGTAAGGAATTCAAGCATCTGAAAGATATTTTCAATAACTTGAAAACCAAATATTTCAACGGCTGTGACTGGTTTAAGGAAATCTCAATGGGAATGTCGCACGATTACCCCATTGCCATCGAAGAGGGAGCTACATTGGTCAGGGTTGGAAGCAAGATCTTTGGTGAGAGGTTTTACAATTAATAATTAAGGTAGTTTAAAAGTTCAAATTATATGGATAATTTCAATGCAAAAGAAGTAAAAGACCGTGTGGTTCAATGGATTAGAGATTGGTTTGAGCAAAACGGCAAGGGCTGCAACGCCGTGATTGCCATATCGGGCGGCAAGGACAGCAGTATAGTGGCCGGGCTTTGCGTAGAAGCGCTTGGTAGAGACCGCGTCTATGGTGTGACCATGCCAAACGGAGTGCAGAAAGACATTTCCGACAGCATGAAGCTGATCAACCATCTGGGAATTAAATATTGCTGCGTGAACATAGGCGACACATACAACGCTCTGATGAAAGAGGTGAAAGAACAGCTTGGAACGCTCGGCAAGGACGTCGCCAACCAGACTGTCATCAACATGCCTCCGCGATTGAGAATGACAGCCGCCTACGCAGTGTCACAGTCGGTAAACGGACGTGTGGCCAATACATGCAATCTCTCGGAAGACTGGGTCGGCTATAGCACACGTTACGGCGATGCAGCCGGTGACTTCTCCCCTCTCGGCGGACTCACAGTGCAAGAGGTGAAGGCTATCGGCAAAGAACTCGGGCTGCCAATCGACTTGGTTGAGAAGACCCCATCAGACGGCCTTTGCGGCAAGAGCGACGAAGACAATCTCGGTTTCACTTACGCCACCTTAGATAAATATATAAGGACAGGCGTATGCGAAGATCCAGTCATCAAAGCCAAGATTGACGACAAACACGCAAAGAATCTGTTCAAACTGGAACCGATTCCACATTTCTCGCTGTAAAGATTTGTTGTAGGATAAATAAAAAAGCCCGGCTTAAAACCGAGCTTTTTTTATTTGGTTGTAATAATTCAAGACAATTAGCGAACGAGACGGACTAAACAGCCTTCAGCTCTCCAAAATTCGTTTAAAGAGAAACTATTACCTGAATTAACAGTCAGATAAGTTGCATAGTTTATATTATTGGTAATATTTGCTTGTGTAGATGTCCAGTATCTGCCCTCGCTATTTCTTGAGCGCACTTTTTTAGCATCACGATATCCGGCTGCTGGCAGAAACAATGCTCCGTTTGTATTCAAGAAAGTTTCCAGATCCTGTAATGTCGCGAATTCATTATCACTCCATACAGGAACACTAGAATTACTTGTAAAGTGAATCAAATCTCCAGACACTCCTTCCGGAATAAAAATAGCACCATTAACTACAATATTACCATTATTCATCACTCTCCCTCCACCTCGTTTTCCTATTGCATTAACACGGGTTCTTAACAAATAATTCCATTCTTCTGTAGTAAGCAAGCGCCAGTTGTATCCTTCATTATTAGGTACGACAGCGCCCCAATCAGAATGGTTAGCTACCGACAAATCATGACTTCCGGTCGGACCATAGGTATCATTACCCCATATTGTATTATAAGGCATATAATAATTTTGATTACCATTATAGAACATATCCTGTATGCCAGTGCAACCCCATCCAAACAAACTCACAACATCTTTGTTTTCATAATTGTCTGTACAATATGTATTTGAATTAGTTTCGATCATTTCATACTGATGCTCCATGAAGCTCCATTCATAGCCGTCAGCCCATGTGGCGCCTGTTTTAGTGCATTTGAGGTTGCCCTGAGCGAATCTAACCGCATTACCGTTAGCACTTACAACAAAAACTTTGTTGTTTTTGTTACTTTCAGTATTATTCACCGTAATGGCATTAGTTCCATAAAGGAAATTGTTGCTTGTCGACAATGCTGGAACCGTTACTCCATCGTAATAATCATATATCTCAACAGGATAGGTTGGATTCCCAAATCTGTTATACACCATTCCCATTGATTTTCTTTCGACATCGTTCAGCAGCAGAATAGCCCATTTTTCAGTTCCGCTTACTGAATAAAGGGTAACTGCATCCAACTTTTCAGTAGGTGTTATGGTGTTGTTGGTAAAATCAATCTTAGCTTCGCACAGCATATTGCTGATTTTCGCGATCTTGTTAGTACTTTCAGTAAAATCAAACTCCACCAGGGCGCATTTGTTGCAAAGTTTGCAGTTGTATTCGGTTTCACCCGGCACATACACTGCCTGACCCATCGAAAGCACAGGAAGTTGGTCTTTCTGATTGCAGATATCAACGGTAAACGACCGAGTGTCATTCTCAAGATCTTCGGTTTTGAGTCCACCGACGAAATAGAAGTACAAATCGTCATCAGGGTCAGTGACATTGATGGTTCCGGTAAACGTACCATCGGTTGCGCTGCATATCAGTTTGCCTGCATATTTGCCTCCGTTGCTGACATACAAGACATCGCCAACTTCGTAGGTAATTGGAACATAAATAGAACCCGGTTCGATAATATGCTTGCCGCCATGACCGCCGCCAGCATTCAGTATGATGTTGACATTTTCGCCATAAGTGAGCACCGAATCCAAATTCTGTTTTCCGCACTGTGTAAAGCCGAGCATAACTGCCAGTGCCACCAGCAAAGTTGAGGCCTTTCTGAATTTACGTCTGCTGCGAGCGACCGCATAGCCTGCTCCTGCTGTCAGCATTATCAGCAATCCGCTACCCAGCGGTGTCTGTGTGTTCCCCTGAAGTATTGAGTTGAATGGTATTGGCGCGATACCGAAAGGCTCATTCCAAACGCCGTTGAAATAGCTGGCATCCCTATCGTTATACTCATCGAAGCTGCCATGGAAATAAGTGTCATTTTGTGCGTTGATTGTTGCCGGCAATAGCGTCAGAGCTATTGCCGCGAAAATAGCGAAGTCTTTGATTTTCATTGCGGATTTCCTCATATTTACAATTAATCTTTAAATAGGGTTAATTTGAAGCCGCAAAAATAGACTATTGACACGATTCAGACTTTAGTCTGCGTGTATTTCGTTTTATTCTGGATGTAAAAAATTTTAGTCTAGGTGTATTTTTTTATTCTGGATGTATTTTTGACCAATATGACAATCAAAATTATGACGCCTAAGTATATGGCCCACAATGTGATAGTCCAAAAATACGAGATATGGTCTAGGCGCTGCTTCGTAATTTCATTACTTTCGTGACGGGTGACCGGGTTAAGCCACATAGTAGAGCCGTCAAAGAAGGTCAGCACGGTACGCACATACATATCGGAGGGTTGAATGTCGTAATAAGCCGTGGTGACAGCAGCCGCCTTGTTGTAATTTTCCTCTTTCAGTACAATGCCGTTTTGACCGATAAACTCCACCTTCTGGAACGGTTTTGTGACGCTCAGGTCGAAATGTGTACCGGTCAGACGGGCATGATTCAAATAAGGTATATCGCGTTTGAAGCGAGCCACCTTGTCGTCCATTTTTTCAGTGCGGTCTAGATGGAAGTCCACGCCTACAGCCTTGCCCGAAAGCAAAGCGTCGTAGAGTTGGTCGGCGTCGTTGTCTTTGGCGTTAAGATATGAAATTCTTAAAGCTATGTCGTTAATTTTCAACACATCATGAGTATCATCATCGGCTATCAGATAGACCAGATGACCGTTTGTTAGAGCCATATCCCAGTGCTCTGGCGAGTTGACAAAGCCGTTCAATACTTCCAAAAGCTTGTAGTTGCTGAGATATTTCATGTCACGCACATTGTAGCTGCCGTCCACAAAGCTGGGATGTGCCACTGCCACCACTCTGTTCTGCTCACCCAACTTATTGAGCATGTGCTGCTTATGACTCAAAGTCTGATAGAAGAAATAGTCGATGCGGCGCACTTTTTTTGTACCCAAGCACACCTGATGGGTCTTCCAGACATTGTAGCCGTGCTCAAAACCGGGAATGTAACCGGGGTCACGGCCGTCCTCATAACCGTTCACTTTGTTATAATCAGAAATGCCTACATGGTCATAGCCGAAAAGGCGGTACATGCTGTCGTAGACTGCGTTGCCGTTGTTGCGACCGTTGGTTATGCCTCCGTACTGACGTGTGTGTCCATGGAAATTGCAACACTTCCACCAGGTTGAGTCTATATCCTGATAAGGATTCAGCAGATAGTCGCCATGGAAAGGCACTGGCTCGTCAAACACATAAACAGGCACAAATATATTCATCGCAATGAGGAAACCCACAAATGCGATTACGATATATAACAAGTATTTCAGAACTTTTTTCATTTTATAGCCAATCCGTGCAAATAAAAAGCAAAATTACAAAAGATTTTTGAATTGCTTAACAATTTTTTTGAGTACTTTTGCGCCATGAAAAATAGAAATTACATAGTTCACATAGCAGGTGTTTTAGCCATGATTATGTGGGGGTTATCATTCATCTGGTCGACTCAGGTGTACAGCAGCCTCAACCCCACTGCAACCATATTCCTTCGCTTGGTGGTGGCCACCATATTCTTCACCGCCATTCTCTTCATCTTTGGCTTGAACGAGAAGGTAAAAAAGGAACATCTGGGGCTGTTTGCCTTGGCTGCCATGTTCGAACCCTTTCTGTACTTCATTTTTGAGGGCTACGGTCTGAAGAACACCTCCCCCATCATAGGTGCAGCCATTATCGCCATGATACCTTTGGTGACACCAATAGCAGCATCAGTTTTCTTGAAAGAGAGGCTGTCGCCCATGAACATATTAGGCTTGATAGTGTCTTTCCTTGGTGTGATGGTGATGCTGATAAACAAAGATCTGGAATTTGTGGCATCCACCAAAGGCGTGCTGTTTTTGTTCAGCGCCGTGGTGGTGGCCGTAGGCTATTCCATCTCGCTGGTAAAGCTGACAAAACTTTATAAGCCTCTGACAATCACTTGGATGCAAAACATAATCGGCATGATTTATTTCATACCGCTGACCATCATAATGGAAAGATTCGAACCTTCCAATTTTGCCAATATCGGCAGTTACATAGTACCATTGTTATGTTTGGGTGTGTTTTGCAGCGCCATCGCCTACTCCCTGTGGGCCTTCGCCTTCAGCCGCCTAGGTGCATCCAAAGCCAATGTTTACAGCAACTTGATCCCTGTGTTTACGGGCATTTTCAGTTTTATTTTAGGCATTGAGGCCTTTGCCAGCAACAAGCTTATCGGCATAGTGATGGTTGTAATCGGTTTGATATTTTCACAGTTAAAAAAGAAGGAGGTCAAGTCATGATTACCAGCAAGACCAATCCTAAAATCAAGAATATCATCAAGTTGGAGAAGGCTTCCGAGCGTCGTGAGCAAAACCGCATACTCATTGAGGGCAGACGCGAGATTGAGCGCGCCGTGGCCTGCGGTTTCGAAATCGACACTCTGTTTGTATGTCCCGACATTGCGCAGGACGGCCCTGTGGCCACGGCGCGCTCGGTCGAGGAAGTCAGTTTGGAAGTGTTCGAGAAGATAGCCTACCGTGAAGGTAGCGACGGTCTTTTAGCCGTTGCCATTCCGAAATACGCCGACTTGCATCAGTTTAAGCCCAAGAAGAACCCTCTCATCATAGTGCTTGAGACAGTGGAGAAGCCAGGCAACCTGGGAGCTGTTATGCGTACCGCAGACGCAGCCGGTGTGGACGCTGTGATAATAGCCGACCCGCGCACCGACCTATACAACCCCAACGCCATTCGAGCCAGCGTGGGATGCATATTCTCGGTACCATTATTCGCCTGCTCTTCGGAAGACTGCATTAAATGGCTTAAAGCCAACAACATAACAATATATTGCACATATCTGAAAGCCTCCATCGATTATCTGGACGCTGACTTCAGGAAAGCATCGGCCATAGTGATGGGTACAGAAGCTACCGGCATCTCGCAGCAGTGGGTTGAAGCCGCCGACCAGAACATCATTATCCCGATGAATGGCATAGCCGACTCGCTCAACGTCAGCGTCACAACGGCAATAGTCACGTTCGAGGCTATAAGACAGAGAAGAGTTTAGTGTTGAAAGTGTCAGTTATGGAAAACAATCATTATACCAAGAATTTCAAAGTCATGTCGAGCTATTGCGACAGCATCAACCGCCTTAGCCCATTCATGATGCAGACCTTATTTGAGGAATTGGCCGACGCCAACGCCACACAGCTTGGCATAGACCAGCCCACCCTTATGCAGCGTGACAGTGCGTTTTGGGTTGTGCGTCGCATAAAATTCGAGTTCAAGAGTGTGGTGAAAGACCACGATGACGTCATATTGAAAACCTGGCCTTCAGGTCCTGAAATGCTCAGATGCTTCCGTTCATATCAGATATTGAAACCCAATATGGAGCCTGCCGTCAACAGCCTAGCTGAATGGGTCATTTTGGACAAGGAGACTCGTCGTTTGCGCAAAACTGACAGCGTACAGTATCCAGACATTGAATTCCTTCCGGAGAAAGCCTGCGAGCCTTCGTTCAAGAGATTCAAAGACAACTTCACCGAAGAGGACTTCGTTTATGAGAAGGTAATCCGCGCCTGCGACATCGACATATCGCATCACACTAACAACACAAAATACTGCATGATGGTGCTCGATTCTTTCTCCATCAAAGAGTTGGAATCCATGACGCTCAAAGAGTTGGAGATTCATTACGAAGCGGAGAGTTTGGAGGGCGATCGCCTTAGAGTCTACCGCAAACAAGAGGATGGAGAGTGGCATTTCGCAATCAAGAGAGATGGCAAGGTTATAACCTATGCGGTAATCAGGGTTTAAGGTCCAAATTTTATTATTAATTTGGTGTTATCAGTAAAATTCCCTATTTTTGCAAAAATTTGGGAAGGATATGAAGCATATATTCATTGTCAATACTGTCGCCGGCGAGCACTCCTGCCTCAAAGAGGTGGAGAAAGCCATAGCCAATGAAGACGAAGTTATTGATTATGAAATCATTACACCCAATTCAGCCACAGACAACATCGACCACATCAAAGCATACCTCGAGACTCATCCCGACGAGGAAGTGCGTTTTTACGCTTGCGGCGGTGACGGTACTCTCAACAAAGTGGCGAGCGGCATCTACGGTTACCCGAATGCCAGTTTAGCCGTTTTGGCCTATGGCAGCGGCAACGATTACATCAAGTATTACGCCGATTTACAGACATTCAGGAACGTTGAGGGCGCCATGCACGGCACCGAAAAATGTGTCGACCTAATGCAGGTCAACGAGCGATTCGCCGTCAACGCCACGCATTTCGGTTTGGACTCTGTGGTAGCTAAGGTAATGCACAAAATCCGCCGCTACCCTATCATTGGAGGCAAGATGTGCTACCCCATAGCTGTGTTTAGGGCATTTTTGACGGGAATGCGCACAAAATGCACCGTTTACGCCGATGGCGAGAAGCTCAACGATGGCAAGATATGCCTCTGCACCATTGCCAACGGCAAATATGTAGGCGGCAGTTACCAATGCGCCCCCCGTTCTCTTAATGACGACGGCCTTTTGGAAGTATGCCTCATCAAGCCGGTTTCGAGAATAAAATTCGCGTTGCTGAAAAAGTATTATGCAAACGGAACCTATCTAGATAATCCGAAATTCAGCAAATATATAGTTTATCGTAGGGCCAAACAGGTAGTAATTGAAGGCGAAAAAGGGTTCTGCGTATCTTTGGACGGTGAGGTTTTGAATAGTGAACATATTGTTGTTGAAAATAAGCAGCAGGCTATAAAATTTGTTGTCCCGAAAGTTTGAAATTAAGAATTAAATATAAGTATCATGATTGCAAGAGAACTATTAAATCCGAAAAGCATCGTTGTGTGCGGTGCGTCGAGTGACATCCACAAACCAGGTGGAAAAGCTTTGAAAAACCTTCTTGAGAGCCCATTCAGTGGTCCTGTTTATGCAGTAAACCCGAAAGAGAGCGAGGTGCAAGGCGTGAAATGCTATTCCAAGGTCGACGACCTTCCGCAGGTGGAATGCGCAATCCTCTGTATCGCTGCCAAGTTCTGTGCACAGACAGTGGACGTGTTGGCAAAAGAGAAAGGTTGTAAGGGCTTTATCATCATCAGCGCCGGATTTTCTGAAGAAAGCCACGAGGGAGCTGAAATCGAGAAACATATAGTCGACACCATCAATAGCGTAGGCGGCAGCCTGATTGGCCCTAACTGCACAGGCTTCCTCAACGTAAACTATGCAGGATGCTTCGACACTCCTATTCCAACCCTCGACCCTCATGGAGTCGATTTCATCACAGGATCAGGCGCCACAGCAGTGTTCATCAAGGAATACGGTATGAGCAACGGTCTGAAGTTCAACAGCGTTTGGGCTGTGGGCAACTCAGCTCAGCTCGGTATTGAGGACGTTTTGGAGCACTTGGACGAGACCTTCGACCCAGTGAAGTCGAGCCGTGTCATCATGCTTTACATGGAAAAGATCGGCGACCCGCAGAGATTGCTCAAACACTCACGCAGCCTTATCAACAAGGGATGCCATATCGCAGCCATCAAGAGCGGCAACAGCGCTGCCGGCTCACGTGCCGCCTCGTCACACACTGGCGCTTTGGCCACCAGCGACGCCGCTGTTGATGCATTGTTCCGCAAAGCTGGCATCGTGCGCTGCCAAAACCGTCAGGAGCTGACAACAGTATGCGCTGTCTTCATGCATCCTGAAATCAAAGGTAAACGCTGCGCCGTCATCACACACGCCGGCGGTCCGGCTGTCATGCTCACCGACGTTTTAAGCAACGGCGGCATGGAAGTTCCTTCATTGAAAGAACACCCGGCAAGCCCTGCCCTGTTAGAGAAACTTTTCGGCGGCTCGTCAGTGGGTAACCCTATCGACTTCCTCGCCACAGGAACAGCTGAGCAACTCGGATATATCATCGACACTGTCGAGAACGAATACACAGATATCGACTTCTCAGTGGTCATCTTCGGCTCACCTGGATTGTTCAGCAACAAAGAGGTTTACGACCTGCTGGATGAAAAGATGAAGACCTGCAAGAAGCCTATCTTTCCAGTGTTGCCTTCAATCATTAACGTGAAAGACGAAATCAACGATTTCATCGCAAAAGGCCGCATCAACTTCCCAGAGGAATGCGTGCTTGGTAATGCAATATGCAAAGTTTACAACACACCAAAGCCTCAGCCAGAACATGTTGAGCTGCCTAAGATTGATGTGGCTCGCATCCGCAAAACCATCGACCGTTGCAAGTCAGGTTATCTGGAGATTGCCGACTACAACGAGCTTTTGGACGCTGCCGGCATCAGCCGCAAGAAATCGGTGGAAGTCAGCAAGAAAGAAGACGCTCTTGCATTCGCTAAAGAAGTCGGTTGCTCGAAAGATGTGCCGCTGGTGATGAAGGTTGTCGGTCCGCTCCACAAATCAGACGTGGGTGGCGTGACACTCGGCGTGAAAGACCTTGACACTGTGGCTAAGGAATTCGACCGCTTGATTGCCATCAAAGACACTTACGCAGTTGAGATGTACCCGATGCTTGACGGTATCGACGTTTACATCGGCGCAATCAAGGATGCCAAGTTCGGTCATCAGATCTTCTTCGGTTTGGGCGGTATCTTCATCGAAGTGTTGAAAGACGTTCAATCAGCCCTCGCTCCTATCACAGCCGACGAAGCCAAGGAGATGCTCAAACAGCTTAAAGGATACAAGATTTTGCAAGGCGTGCGCGGTCAGGAAGGTGTCAACATCGACCTTTATGCCGACCAGGTGGCTCGCGTGAGCGCATTGGTGCAAGCTGCTCCGGAAATCGCCGAGATGGACCTCAACCCGTTGCTCGGCAATCCACGCTACGTGACAGCTGTCGACGCCCGTATCAGAATCGAGAAATAAAATCTCGTGATGAAAAAGATATGCTTTATAGCATTCATCGTGATGATGTTACGGCTTGGGCTCAATGCTCAGACCGTAACATTCTCACATTCAGGAGGTTTCTATGAAAGTAGTTTCAGCCTGGAATTGACCTGCGACCCGGCATATCACATACGTTACACTACCAACGGCGCCGCCCCCGACGCCAACTCAACGCTTTATACCGGCCCTCTGTATTTGAACGAGGGTTTGTATTCAAATTCCAACATTTACACCATACCCACAACCATCGACGAGCTTCTATTCACGCCCAATTCAGTGATGAAATGCATCATTATCAGGGCTTGTGCGTTCGACAATAATGAAAACTGCGTCGGGACGGTGACAACACAGAGTTATTTCATCAACGAGCTTGGCTGCGACACTCATGGCCTGCCAGCGATGTCAATAGCCGCCGATTCGTCGGATTTGTTCGACTATTACACCGGAATTTTTGTCAAAGGTGTCAATTTCGACCCGGAACACAGTTATTGGACCGGCAATTATTACATGAGCGGCGACGAGTGGGAACGCGTTGTAAACATCGAGTTTTATGAGACAGCCGACAACAGCGGTGTCAACCAGACAGCCGGCCTCAGAACACATGGAGGCACAGCGCGTCGCGGACCGCAAAAAGGCATGAAACTCTATGCCCGACAGGAATACGGCACAAAACGTTTTTATCACAAATTCTTTAACGACTCGCCTAAAAACAGCGTCAAACATCTGGTTTTGAAGCCATTCAGCTGCCAGTGGTTCTCAATAGGAATCCAAGACTGGATTTGCAACAGCATGGCAAGAAGCATAGGCTTGGAGTATATCTTATCGCGTCCGGAAGCGCTTTTCATCAACGGTGAATATTGGGGCATCTACTATGTCAGCGAACGCCCCGACTCGCATTATCTGGAAGACCATTTCGGGCACAGCGACGACGATTACAATGTCATCGGCAGTTGGCACGGTGAGGCTGAAGACGGCCAGAACGTCAATTTCATCCAGATGATGCAATGGCTCGAAGACGCCGACTTGTCTGATTCCACCAATTACGAACACCTATGTTCGCTCATCGATGTCGACAATTTCATAAACTATTACTGTCTGGAGCTTTTCATAGCTAACAACGACTGGCCGGCTAACAACATGCGGTGTTATCAATACCTTGACGGCAAATGGCGCTGGATTTTCTTTGACGGCGACGATTGTCTACAAAAGATGGATTTTGACGTTTTCGGCAACGCCACCTGCGAACAGAATCTGGGCTGGCCTACTGACGCAATATCGACGCTGATGTTCAGACGGCTGCTCGAAAACAACGACTTCAGGTCGGCATTTTACACTAGATTCGAGCGTTTGTTGAGCAATCAATTCGATTATGCCGCAACTAATCCTTATTTAACATTTGCCAAAAGTCTGGTGATTGATGAGATACCACAGCAAGCGGCACGTTTCAACAGACCCAAAAATCTGTCATCATGGATAAATAGTGTCAACAACATTGACAGTTTCATGGGTGACAGATGCGACAACATGAGAGATCGCATCAACGAGTTATTCGTAAGCCTTGGTGAGAATCAGAGCATTACAGCGTCTATATTCCCCAACCCGACACACGGACAAATTCACATCAATCTAACCGACAATCAGTTCACTCCGATTAAAATTCAGGTTTTCAACCTTGTCGGGACGCTCCTGTATGAGGAGTACACAACCACATCCTTAGCCATCGACATGCCGACAGGCATTTATCTTATAAAAATTGGAAATTCAACACAACGTGTTGTCGTCATTTAATTATGAAGAGATTGTTGTTCATATTGTTGTTTCTCTGGCAGTTGCCGACTATGGTGTCAGCGCAAAAGGTAGGTTTTTCTCAAAATGGCGGATTTTATGACGATAGTATTGATTTGATACTTTCCTGCGACAAGGAATATCATATCAGATATACTATCGACGGCAACGCACCGACTGCAAGTTCCGCTCTTTACAAAAAGCCTTTAAAACTCGACCCAAGCCTCTACTCCACAGCCGACATCTACAAAATTCAAATATCGCCGGACAATATGGTTTATGTTCCGGATTCAGTCAGGCATGCCATAGTGATTCGCGCCGCTCTTTTCGACAGCAAAGAAAATTTGATAGGCGATGTCGCCACCAACACATATTTGATACGCAGTCTGGGAGCCGACAGCCACGGTATGGCAGTAGTGTCGGTATGTGCCGACCACGACGATCTGTTTGACGAAAATTCAGGCATTTTTGTGAAAGGTGTCAACTGGGAGTCCGAGAAGCCCGATCATACCGGCAACTATTTTCAGCATGGCCGCGACTGGGAACGCCGGGCCAACGTGGAGTTTTACGAGCCGGCCGACAACAGCGGCATCAACCAGATATGCGGTCTGCGCACCCACGGCAACCGTTCGCGCCGTCAACCGGCCAAAGGCATGAAGATATATGCGCGCGACATCTATGGCAAGAAAAGATTCAAATATGATTTCTTCGGTGACACCATAAACAGCTATAAACATTTGCTGCTTAAGCCTTTCGCTTCATTCTGGCCATACTCGGGAGCGCAGGACTATGTTTGCAACAAGATGGCGTTGAATCTCAATATGGAAGCGCCCAACTGCCGGCCCGTGGTGTTATACCTCAACGGAGAATACTGGGGAGTCTATTTCATTCAGGAGAAGACGGACGACAAATTCATAGAAGACCATTGCTACGTAAGCCCGTACAACTGCAACATCATAGGCAGCTGGCGAGGCGAAGTGGAACACGGCGACAACCTCAGTTTCCGCGAGATGATGCATTGGTTCGAAAACACGAACCTGTCAACAAGATCGGCTTACAAGCAGGCTTGCGAGCTAATTGATATGGATTGCTTTATCGATTACTATGTTTTCCAAACATTTATCGGCAACTTTGACTGGCCAGGCAACAACATGCGCTGCTGGCAGGAAAACGGAGGCAAATGGCGCTGGATATTCTTCGATGGCGACGCCACCATCATCATAAAAGACTTTGCAGAATTCGACCCTTATACCAACGCGGCCGTATACAAAGATCCGTCCGACTGGCTCAACTACCCTCAGGCAAAACTGGTTTTCGGCAAGTTACTGACTAACAACCGCTTCAGAGCAGCCTTCAAGCAAAGGGCGCGCGAGTTGTGCGAGACCCAGTTCCAATACGAGAACACCCACCCTATTTTCAACGGATTGATCGAGGCTCTGCGCCCGCATATAGCCGACCAGCAACACCGTTTCGGCTATCCCCCGTCCGAAAAGTTCTGGGATGAAGGCAATGCCATGATAGACGATTTCCTGGCCAACCGTGTCGATATATATCTTAACGAGCCTTTGCCGGCCAAATCACACGCTCTGTTGATTTGGCTGCTATCGGCCATAGTCATCATTGCAGCAGGTATAATTGTTTTTGTAATTAAAAAATCAAAAAATAGATAATTAATTATTAGGTATATGAAAAAAGCAGATAAAATTACCCTTGTAGTGATGGCCGCAGTCATTTTAGGCTTCGCTTTCATCCCAGGCGCTTGGGATTGGTTCATAAAAGCAACAACCAAACACGGCTTGCTGATGAGTTTCTTCAAGTTTGCCATTTTAGGCACTTTTGGCGAGATGCTTTCGCTTAGAATTAAGGAAGGCGTATATCTGAAGCCGGGTTTCGGATTGATTCCCAAAATGCTCGTTTGGGGAGTGCTGGGCGTTGTCATAGCCTCAGCCATGACAATTTTCAAGACCGGAACGGTTGTTTTGCTTGATAACGGTTTTCATTTGGACGGTAAAGCGGCAAAATGGTTTTACGGCAATCCGGTAACAGGAGCGCCTCTCACCTGGGGTAAATTCTTCGTAGCCCTGTGCGTGAGCGTACTGATGAACACACTGTTTGCACCGGTATTTATGACTTTCCACAAAATCACCGACATTCACATTGCTGAAACAGGCGGCAGTTTGGCTGGATTCTTCAGCAGCCCGCTCAACATTCAGGAGACCATGTCGAAAAAGATCAACTGGGACATACAGTATGGCTTTGTCTTCAAAAAGACCATTCCACTGTTCTGGTATCCGGCTCACACCATCACCTTCCTGCTGCCCGGCACACTTCAGGTATTGTTTGCAGCAGCATTAGGTGTAGCATTGGGAGTGATTCTCAGCATTAAAAAATAATGCGTGGCCTACAGGCCACACATTTGAAGAAATGCAAAATTTTCAAAAAAAAATTGAAAATTTTGCATTTTTTTCTTGACATGTAAAAAATTTGTTGTATTTTTGCAGTGTATTAGTTGTCTAATACAGCTATAGAGATAACAATAAATTATATACAACATGATTAAAATCAACAACTTAGACTTCGCTTACAAGAATACGCAAGTCTTCAAAAACATCAGCCTGGAGTTCAAGAAGGGTAATATCTACGGACTTTTAGGCGAAAACGGTGTGGGTAAGACCACCTTATTAAAATTAGTATGCGGTCTGCAACAGCCTCAGTACGGTTGCGTCACAGTCGACGGATACACCCCTTCGTTGAGGCAGCCTGATTTTCTGCAAAACGTCTACTTCCTGCCAGAGGAAGTGATTACAGAGGACACAACTCCCGAGAAGTTTATACAGAAAATCGGAGTATTCTATCCTCGCTACGACTTCGGTTTGTTCAACAAGCTGATGAAAGAGCTTGAGGTTGATCTATCAAAGAAATTCAACGAGCTCTCACACGGTCAGAAAAAGAAAGCGTTGTTGGCCTGCGCAATGTCATTGCAGACCGACTATCTCTTCCTCGACGAGCCGACCAACGGTCTCGACATTCCTTCGAAAGCCTTGTTCCGCAAGGTTATCTCACAGTATTGCAGCGACGAGACCACCGTCATCATTTCCACCCATCAGGTGAAAGATGTGGAAAACCTCATCGACCCTATAGTGATTCTGGACCGCGACGACGTTTTGATGAACGCCAGCTTCGCAGAAATTACCGATAAGATTTACTTTGAATACGGTCCGGAAAGACTTCAGGATGCTTACTACACCGAGATGCTGCCGGGTGGCTACATCAACGTGTTGCCAAACACTGAACATTTGGAGAGCAACGTCAACATAGAGGCGCTGTTCAATGCGGTAATGAAGAATAAAGAAACCATCAAAAACTTAATGAAATGAACAACAAATTCAATTTAGAACGTTTCGGCAAAGTCCTCAAACACGACGGACTGAATTTCTTCCCGAATTTCATACTGACCTTAGCTATTTTATGGGCTATCCCGGTAGTCATATACCTGTTCACCAGCCTAATGCCGACTGATGGAACTGATAATGTTTACAGCGCTTTCTCAAGAATAAGCGTCATAGACATGCTGACTAAAATAGTTCTGATTTTAGCACCGGCAAGACTTTACAAGTACTGCAACGACTCGCGCAAAGGCATAGGATACGCCATGTTGCCAGCCTCAACCCTCGAGAAGTTTCTCAGTATGGTGATTTTCTGCGTAATCGTAGCACCTATTGTGTATGTGGCAGGCGCTCTGGCCATCGACAGCATACTGGCCCTGTTCAACGGTCCATACGAGGGTTTTGCCATCTCTAATTATTTCAACGAATACGCCCAGATTGACTACAACATTACAGCTCACGGAATGACCGGCGTATTTTATGATACATTGCCTTTAGTTGTTACAAACATGTCTCCTGCATTCATGACCATATTAAGTTATCTCGGAATTCTGATGATTTCTTCAATCTTCATGTTCGGCAATATGGTTTTCAAAAAGCGCAAAACCGGCAAGATGATTGGCATTCTGATTCTTTTATCTATAATATTCATGATAATCTTCATCAACTTTATAGCTAATAATGAAGCTTTACTCAATTATCTCAGCCAGATAAATGAGGATAACGTAAGTGAATTCATAGAGCGCTTTATCTGCATTTGGATGAATGTGACCCTTTATACCGAGATTATAGTTTCAGCTGTGATGCTCTGGGGCACTTATCGTAAAATTAAAACTCAAAAATACTAACATATAACTGATTAACTATGGATTTTAACGGACATAAACCGATATATCTGCAGATCTACGACCATGTATGCGAGCGCATACTGAGCGGCGAATTCCGCAGCGGTGACCGTGTAATGTCGGTACGCGAGCTAGGCATAGAGCTGGGAGTGAATCCCAACACGGTGATGCGCGCCTTCGAACGCCTGCAGATGAAAGAGATTATCGCCACCAAACGCGGGATTGGATTCTACGTTTGTGAGGATGCGAAGGATAAGATTCTTTCTGAACAGAAAAAGGATTTCATGGAAATGGAATTGCCGGAGTTTTTCAAAAAGATTAAACTTTACGGGATTAAAATAGAAGAAATAAACGAATTGTACAAGAATTTCGAGTAATCATCTACAAGACTTTCTATCTTTGCAATATAAATTCAACATAAAATAAGATGAAAAAATTATTCTTAGCATTAGTTATCATACTGAGCGTCAACGTTATGAACGCTCAGGTGAAGGTCAAGACCACCAAGCTTGACAACGGATTGAAGGTGGTGATGTGCGAAGACCACAGCTCACCAAGAGCCTACGGCGCCGTCTATGTGCATGCCGGAAGTAAGAACGACCCTCTCGAGGCCACTGGCATGGCTCACTATTTCGAGCATATCATGTTCAAAGGCACCGACAAGATAGGCACCATCAACTGGGAAGCCGAAAAGGTGTATCTCGACAGCATCGACATAATGTACGACAAGCTACATGAGACTACAGACCTCGACGAGCGCACTGCCATACAGCAGAAGATCAACGACTTGTCAATCGCTTCAACCGAATATGCCATCCCCAACGAAGTTGACGTGATTCTCACCAAGATGGGAGGCGAAGGTCTGAATGCCGGCACAGCCTACGACCAGACTATGTACTACAACTCCTTCCCTGCTAACCAGATCGGCAAGTGGATGGATGTGTACGTGGAGCGCTTCCGCTACCCCGTGTTCCGTCTGTTCCAAAGCGAGCTAGAGACAGTTTATGAGGAGAAAAACATGTATGCCGACGAGCCAATAGACGCTTTCAAGGAGTATTTCTTTAAAGAAATCTTCGGCGAGCATCCTTACGGCCGTCCTATAGTCGGTTTGACCGAGCATCTCAAAAATCCTCAGACTTCGAAAATGCATGAGTTCTACAACACTTATTATGTTGCCAACAACATGACTCTCATCCTCGTCGGAGACTTCGACATAGATGAAATCGAGCCTATGGTGGCCGAAAAGTTCGGGACTTGGCGCAGCGGTGACATCCCGGCACAGCCCAAGTTCACTTTGCCTGAATTCAAGGGCCAGACCATTAAAGAGGTGCGCATGACACCTATCAAGATGGGAGTTTTGGCATGGAAAGGCGTTAAGATATCCGACCCGGACTATCTGCCGCTCAGCATAGCATGCAACATCTTCAGCAACGGTGAAACAGGCATCATGGACAAGGACATGCTCGATGGCAACATCATGGTGGCCATGCTCATGCCTCTCTCACTCGAGGATCACGGTGCCAATATCATACTGTATGTACCTAAACTCATAGGTCAATCGCACGAAAAAGCCGAAGCTTTCGTTTTTGCCAGCCTCGACAAGTTGAAAAAAGGCGAGTTCAGCGACGACCTCTTCGAAGCGATCCGTGTCAACATGCTGAAAGAGCGTGAACAGGAAGTTGAAAGCCTTGGACATTTGGCCAGCCTCTTCCTCGAACTCGAGCAGCGCGGTATGACATACGAAGAATATCTCGCCGAGACTGAACGCATCAAGAGCATCACAAAAGAAGAAATCGTCAAGATAGCAAACAAATACTTCGGCGAGGATTACCTCGACATCCGCTCCAAGATGGGCTTCCCTGACAAAGACAAGGTTGACAAACCTAATTGGAAGGCCATAGAAGCCAAGAACACCGACGCCAAGTCTGACTTCGCGAAGATGATAGAGGCCGAAGAGGTTCCTGCAGTTACACCTCAGGTTATCGAATTTGGCAAAGATGTCGTAATCACAAAGATTAACGACTGCTTCACAATGTATTCTTCAAAGAATCCATATAATGACATCTTCAATTTGACCATCACTCACAACTACGGCACCATAGACGACCCCGACCTCAGCCGCGCCATCAGCTACTTTGAGATGCAGGGCACTACCAACAGAAGCTATGAGGAATTAAGCCTTGAACTTCAGAAACTTGGAGCTGAAATCTTTATCAGCGCCAACCAAAGCAACACCAACCTCATAATTGAGGGTTTCGAGAAGGATTTGGACAAGATTCTTGCTCTTTGTGAGGAAAAACTCAATAGTCCAGCCAACGACGAGAAGAAGATTGACATCATCTACGAAGGCGAGAAAATGGGAGAGGAAACCACCAAAGGCGACGCTTCGGAATGGGCTCAGGCAGTGCGCCAATATGCTCTTTACGGTAAACAATCAAGCTATCTTGCAAGCACACCTCTGAAGAAATGGAAAAAGCGCAGCGGCGAAGAACTTCTGAGCGAGGTTGGAAACGCCCTCAGCTACAATGGCGAAGTTTTATATGTCGGAAACATTGACAATCAGACCGTTATAGATGCCTTGAAGAAGCACAACCTCATAAAGGATAACGCCATCAAGTCGGAAAAGAGCTTCAAAGTCGAGAAGAAGTACACCGACAACCAGGTGTTTTTCGCCCACAGCAAGAAGTTCCGTCAGAGCAACATCTACATGTATGTACCTGGCGAGATATTGAACAAGCACGACAAGGTTATGAGCAATGTATTTAACAAATACTTCGGCACCGACATGTATTCAATTGTGTTCCAGGAAGTTAGAGAGTTCCGTTCGTTAGGCTACACCGCTTATGGTTACTACTTATACGATTATCTCAACCGCAAGCCGGGCTACCTGTTCACTTATCTGGGAACACAGTCCGATAAGACTAACGAAGGCATAGATGTGTTGCGCGGCCTTATGACCGACATGCCTGAGCGCATAGAGAAGTTCAACGCTTCGAAAGATGCTTTGATTATGTCACGTGCTTCAAACTATGTAAGCTTCCGCAATATGCCAAGCACCGTGAGCACTTGGGTTGAAGAAGGCTACGACTACGATCCGCGCCAAGAGGCCACCGAAATCATTAAAAACGCAGAGTACAAGGACGTTTACAACTTCTACAAGAAGTTTGTCGCCGACCGCCCGATTGTTATAATGATGTCAGGTAATAAGAAACAGTTCGATCTTAAGGCTCTTGAAAAATATGGAACCGTGAAAGAATTGAAGTATAATGATATATTCAAATAGTTAAAATGACCTCCGCGGCTTTAATGGCTTCGGGGGTTATTTTGTCATTGGAAAGCATTTTGGCGATTTCCGTAACGCGCTCATCGTGAGACAACAGTCTGATGCATGAGCGTGTTTTTTGTTCGCTCTCGTCCTTGTATACAAAGAAATGGTTCTTGGCTTTTGAGGCTATCTGAGGCAGATGTGTGATTGAGATAATCTGCAGGCTCTCCCCCATGGTTTGCATTATATCGCCCAGTTTTGAGGCCACCTCACCAGAGACCCCGGTATCTATTTCGTCAAAAATCAGAGTCGGGATGTAACTGCTTTTAGACGCCACAGCCTTAATGGCCAGCATCAGCCGAGAAAGCTCGCCTCCCGACGCCACACGGCTCATGTCGTCAGGAGCTATACCCTTGTTGGCTGAAAAAAGGAATCTGACTTTATTTTTACCGGTGACGGCAAATTCAGCAGTATCAGTAATCTCAATCTCAAAAACTCCGTGAGGCATTTTCAGCTGACGGATAATATCGGTGACAGATTTCTCAAACGAGACCTTGACTTTTCTGCGCTTGCCCGATAGAGTATCTGCAAGTTTGGCCAACTCCTTCTCACAATCTTTCAATTGACGTTCCTTCTTCCCTATCTCCTCGTCTATATTGGCGTAAGCGCCCACCTTTCGCTGCAAGTCCTCGCGAATCTTAAGCAGCTCGGAGTAATCCTTTACATGATGTTTCATCATCAGGCGCTGTATCAGGTCAAAACGCTCCTGAATCTCATTCAGAGAATCAGAGTCGAATTGGGTGCTGTCCTGCATGGCGTCAAGGTCTTGAGCTATGTCTTTAAGCTCAATCTTTGTCGACTCTATGCGCTCCAGATACTGCTCGGCCTGAGGAATATATCTTTTCAGACGGTCAACCGACGATTTCAGTTCGTTCAGCTGATCCAACACTGAATACTCCGATTCACTCAGTGTAGTCAATGACTGAGCCAGCAGAGTCTTCACCTCCTCGGCATTCTCCAGAATCTCAAGCTGTTGGCTGACTTCCTCATATTCGTTGTCCTGAAGGTCGGCTTTATGCAGTTCGTCAAGCTGGAAGGCTAGAAAATCATTTTCAGCCACATTCTTCTCGGCCATCTCACGCAAAGCCTTCAACTCGTTTTTGAAAGCGACATATTTATGATATACAGCCTGATAATCAACAAGTAATGAATAATTATCGGCCGCATTGTCGACTATGTCAAGCTGAAAATCGGCATTGGTAAGCAGCAGGGAATCATGCTGCGAATGTATGTCAACCAACTGGTTTCCAAGTTCTTTAAGCTGCTGGGCGGTTACAGGGGTGTCGTTGATGAAAGCCCTGGATTTCTTGGTGGATGAAAGCTCACGACGGAGTATCAGTTCCTTGTCATAATCCAGGTCATTTTCCTCAAAGAATGGCTTAATACGTTCATTATCAATCAAAAACTCCGCCTCAACCGTACACTTTTTGGTCTCATCCAACATTATGCTCGAATCGGAACGTTCACCAAGCACAAAGCCTAAGGCTCCGAGCAATATGGATTTTCCTGCACCAGTCTCACCTGTAATAACGCTAAATCCATTATCAAAATCAATTGACAATGAATCAATTAAAGCATAATTACTGACAGTAAGACTTTTCAGCATAAGCTTTAGAATTTCGGTCTGGCAGTGAGAATCTGCTCGTATTCCTCGGAATGCGACGGGTCAATTTCGCGCAGTATGTTGACAGCTTTGGTCTTCTCCTGCTGGGCACCTTCCGAATAGACATTCTTCCACTCGTCGCGTTTTGTGTCGTTAAGAATCTGTATGAAATAAAGATTCGGCTTGCTGTTGTAAAGAGCCTTCACATAGTCCAACGACTTGGTGATAGCCGCACGGCCTTCGTCAACCTTGCCGTTACCCATAACGTCGAGGCCGAGTCTGTGGTATTCATACATAAACTTGTGTATCTGGCTATAAGCCGGATTGGTGAAACAATCGAGCAGCCAGTAACGGTTGCGATAGCCGTCGAAAGCTTTCCATCCGCCTTCAGTTGCGACCTGTGCCGCTGTAACTATCTGGTCGGCCATATGGAAGAATTCCTCACCTCCATTCATACCGTATGTGTCAAAATACACCCCCAGGCAATAATAGGCGTAGAATCCCAGTATGGACGTGAGGTTTGACATAAACGACGACTCGTTGAAATCCAGAGGCTGCGACTCTATGTACTGGAAGGAGATATCGGAGTCGACTAAGTTCAACAAAGGAGTGTTGTAATTCGACTTATAAACAGGACGGCGTAACGCCACATTCATCTCTCCCGCTATACCGTTGCCTTCGTGGCTCTTCACCACCAGCACCAAGGAACCTTCGATGCGCTCTTGCGGCTCAAATTTGATGTTTGTCCAGATGCGGTTATTCATGAAGTTTACCATACTCTCTTTCAGGGCCTCATACACACGCTGGTCGGTACCACCCACCTGGTTTGTGTTGATGGTGACGGTGAAGTTAAACTCCTGCGCGCTGACGCTTACTGACATCAGGCAGAGTGCAAACAATATCGGGAAGATGATTTTTTTCATAATTTTACTTTGATATTGATTGATATATGACGTTTAAGATATCGGCAGCCACCTCTCTCTTGGGTTTGAGTTCAAAATCCACAACCTGGTCGTCACGCATAATGACGCTCACCTTGTTGGTCTTGGTCTTGAACCCAACTCCAGCCTCGTTCATAGTGTTCAACACTATCATGTCGAGGTTCTTGGTATGCAGCTTCTTCTTAGCGTTGGCAAGTCCGTTTTCGGTTTCCAGGGCGAATCCCACCAAAAACTGCTTGTCTGTCTTGTTCTCCCCTAAAGTCTTCAGTATATCCTCAGTCTTTACAAGACGGAGTATCATCTCGTCCTTGTTGGGGTCTTTCTTAATTTTCTGGTCGGCTGCCGTCTCAGGACGGAAGTCGGCTACCGCAGCGCACAGCACAGCTATGTCGGCTTTCTTGAATGCCGCCGTAGCAGCCTCGAACATTTCCTTGGCCGATGTCACGGGCAGCACGTTTATATTGGCACGTTCTGGCCGTATGGCTGAAGGTCCGAGCACCAATGTGACGTCGGCTCCCTGATCGGCAAAGGCGCGGGCTATCTCTATGCCCATGAGTCCTGAGCTGTGGTTGCCTATAAAACGCACAGGGTCGATGGCCTCGTATGTAGGGCCTGCTGTCACCAGCACTTTCTTACCTGCGTAACGTTGTTTTTTCTGAAAATAATCCTTGATTATGTTGAAAATCTCCTGAGGCTCCTCCATACGGCCCTCTCCGCACAAGCCCGAGGCCAGTTCACCGGCGGCGGGCGCCACAAAGCGGTAGCCACGTTCGATGAGGGTACGGATGTTCTGCTGGGTCGCAGGATGCTTGTACATGTCGAGGTCCATGGCTGGGGCGAACATCACAGGACATTTCGCCGACAGGCACACCGTCAGCAGGTAGTTGTCAGCGGCGCCCGCCGCCATCTTTGCGATGGTATTGGCAGATGCCGGTGCTATCACCATAAGGTCGGCCCACAAGCCCAACTCCACATGGCTGTTCCACTTGCCTGTCTCCGGATCGAAGCCCTTCGACAAAACAGGACGGCCGCTCAGCGTTGCAAGCGTGAGCGGCGTAACGAAATCGCGTGCCGCGTCGGTCATCACGACCTGGACTTCGGCACCTTCTTTCTTCAGAAGCCTTACCAGAAGCGGAATCTTATAGGCAGCTATACTACCCGTTATTCCTATCAGGATCTTTTTAGAAATCACCTTCGTTTTTCTTGTTAGGGTTGCGATAGTAGAGCTTGTCGTTAAGGAACTCGTCAATTGCAATGAGAGTCGGTTTCGGCAGCTTCTCGTAGAACTTCGCCACTTCGATCTGCTCCTTGTTCTCGAACACTTCTTCGAGAGTGTCGTTCTGTGAAGCGAACTCCTCAATCTTCTTGTTGAGTTCCTGCTTCTCCTCTGTGGCTATCTGGTTAGCTCTCTTGGCGAGGATGGCCACTGTCTCGTAAATATTGCCTGTTCCAACGTAGAACTGGTCTTTCTGACGTGTAATGGCGGTAGTTTCCGTCTTAACTTTTCTGAAATCTATCATTTTCTGTCTATTTGATTTTTTCTAATTTTTCTCTGATTTTCTTAATAGTAGGCTCCAACTCAGCTATATACGGGCTCTCCGGATAAACATAGCACAGAGTGTTATATTTCTCTATAGCCAACTCATAACGCTCGCGCTGTTTCGACTTCACACTGTTCTCAGCATAGCGGTAATAGTTGATAACCATATTGTTAAGTATCTCTTCACGATATTCCGTGTTAGGATGATCCTTAAGGAAAGTCTCGTAGCTTGTTATTGCGGCCTGATACTCTTCCATCTTGAAATAGAGGTTGCAGATAGCATACTCTTTATCGGCCAATTTGTTACGCAGAGTGTCAATTTTTCCGTTTACTTCATCCACTCTCGGACTATTGGGGAAAGTGTTGACGAAAGTCTGGAACTCATTCAAAGCCGTATAAGTGTCGGACTGGTCTAGCGACAATTTTGGCGAGAGTTTGTAATAGCAAATCGCGCTCTTGTATAAAGCATCCTCCGCATCATTGGAATAAGGGTATCTGGTAACGAAACGTTTATAATATCCGCTTGCAATGTAGTAGTCTTCCTTATAGAAATAGCATTCCGCCGTCAGGTAAGCTATCTTCTCACCCTCCGGTTTGTTACGGTAGTATGCCTGCATCACGTCGAAAAGCTGAAGGGCACGGTCATAGTTCTTCTTCTCGAAGTAGTCCAACGCAGCCTCATATTTGGCCTCGTTGTCGGTTCCCTTGAGCAATTTCTTGTATTTGCTGCACGACATGCATCCCAACAAACACATCATTATCAATAAGAAAAGCCTATTTCTAAACATGCTGCAAAATTACGTTTTTTTTAGTTACCAATCTTATTCCACAACAACTTTCTTCATTGTCTGCTGTCCGTCGCACTCAATGTTGATGAAGTAAATACCTGCTTCCACATCTTCAACATTGATTTCCAATGAGTTGCTTATACGTTTTACAACCTGTCCTTGAGGGTTGACAACCATCACCTTAAGAGTCTGGTAATCGCTTATACCAACTATGTTAATCAGCGATGAGGCAGGGTTAGGATAAACCGCCACGCCGTTCAAACTTGTTTCGCCAAGTCCGAGGCAGTCTTCCACATAAAATGCCACAGACACTGTCTCTGAATTAATGCCGTCGCTGACTGTAACAGTATAGGTATAAGTCACATCGTAAGGCATGCCATACTCATGAGTGAACACCGGATTGGCCGATGTAGGATCGTCCAGATAGTCGGCTGGTGACCATGTATAAGTGTAATTGTATGAACCTCCTGAAGCGTGGGCATACAGTTTATTTGTACCTTCAGCGCAGATTGTTTCATTCTCGACTTCAGCCGTCACTGTCATTCCAATTCCGAGGCATCTGACGTGAGCTGCCCAACCTTCTTTATTAAGGCTGCTGTCTGAAGTAAATCTGAACGTAAGGGCACCATCGGCATTGGTTGCTGTCACTGTGCCGGGATTGCTACCGCCGCTGTATTGTCCAATCTGTTGTGCCGATGTAGAAGTTCCGTCATAAATATAAAGGAAGTCGTAGTTATACTCTGTTTCAAATGTCTGGAACTCAACCTCGACTATACCGCCTGCTGTAGCGGGCAGGAAGGTCATGGTGAAATCCTTGCTGTCACCATAGTTTGCATTAGCACCGCCATCATCATAGAACATCGCGTCGCAAGTGTTTATGGTGCCGTTATGCATGTTATAGGCTTCCACCACCGAGATGTAGTTAGGCATAAACTTGGTGTCACTTTCACCATCAGCGTTGGTCACTGTGAGGCGAACGTCGAATGTACCGGCTTCGCTGTATGTCACTGTAGGATTTTGTGCTGTTGAAGTAGCCGGTGTGCCGCCCTCAAACTCCCAATCCCAGCTCACGAGCTGTGCGCCCCATGAGTTGTCGGTGAAATGCACTGTACCGCCAATTGACACTGCTGTGGCGTCGACGGTAAAGTCAGCGACTATGCCTTCGAGTGCCACCATCTGTGCTTCAATTGTGACAGCCTCACCGTCAGCCACTGTAACCTGTGTCTCATAAGCCTCATAACCGTTCTTGGTGATTCTTACATTGTAAGTTCCACCTTTGATTGGACGATGGAAATCGCCGCTAGGAAGCTGTGTTGACACCGTTGCGTACTGATCATCGTGACCCACGATAGTAACTGTTGCACCACCTATCGGAGCTTTTGACTCGGCATCGACCACTGTGCCATGGATACCGTTCAAGCACTGGTTGACGAAAGCGAAGATTGAGTTTTTGTTGATATTCCAGAAGTTAGGCATCTGGCTGGCACTCGGGCATTTTGTGTTTGAGCACTCTATTGTCAACTCACGGCATTCTGCATAGCCGTTCATGTAGTCCTGACGACCGCCGCCAATCATATACCACTGTGCACCATTGGTTATACCGTTGTTGTAGTCAGTCATATAGCCTGAGCTTTGAACATGGCAAAGGTCAGCATATTCATGGCTGATGAGCTGATACCAAGCATCGTCGGAATGGAGAGTGTAAGTATTGTCCCAAGGATAGTTCATAACCTCTGCACCACCGTGATAGTTGGCACCCATAACGAAATTGTTATCCTCAGCAAGCTGCATAAACCAAAGTGTTTCCTGCTGATATGCATTTCCATCAGGATGTGCGCCGCCATGAGGGTCAGCGTAATTACGGTTCATATCCACGTTGTTGGCATTGTAACGGGTAGCACCGTTAACAGTGTTGTTTCCGCCATGATATGTACCATCAGGGTTGGTATTAGGGCCAACATACAAATCAACGTTGTTAAGGATATTGGCACACTCCGGAAGTGCAGGATTCTCAAGGAGATAGTCGATGAAGCGAAGCATCAGCATCCAGCCTGTGGTCTCATCACCATGGATAGTCGATGTGTACAAGAACTTAGGTTTGCCAGCACCACTGCCATTGTTGATATGGGCAATCAATATCTTACGGTTGCTCGGCAGTGTACCGAGTTCGATAATCTCACACTTGTCAGGATGATCGGTGGCAAACTGGAACATCATCGCTTCATAGGCCTCGTATGTAGGATACTGATCCCAGTCGTACGCTGCGCGGTTGCTGCCGTTCCACATCTCGGCTTCAAACATCATTGAAGGAGGTGTCTGAAGTGTGATCTCATATCCCATTTTCTGGAATTCAGTAAATTCCCTGTCGTTAGCGTAAGCTGTGACAACGTTACCGTCAACACGGTCAACTGAAATGGTATGTGCAATCTTATTAAGATTGTCGTTTCCGTTCAATTCAAAAGTAAAATAATACTCATTGCGCTCCTTCATGAGCTTGTTGAGACTCGTTTCCTGGGCTGTAAGTCCAAAAGTGAACAGCACCAAAAGAATTGCCAAAAGATTTTTTCTCATTTTTTTTTAAACTTAAATTTATTTCAAATGGTTATCATATTCAGTTTCAATATCCTGACGTACAGTCTCAGATGCCGGTACCAAAGGCAGACGCAGCACATTCTTGCAAAGTCCGGCATGAGCCATAAGGGCTTTGATGCCGGCCGGATTGCCGTCTGCAAAAATCAAGCCGTTCATTCTGAGCATGGTGTAATGCAGTTTCAGGGCTTCGTCCTGCTTGCCTTCCAGCATGCAGTGCACCATTTTGCAGAATGGTTTCGGATAGCCGTTAGCTGCCACTGATATAACGCCTTTGGCACCCAAAGCCATCATGGGCTGAGTGATGCCGTCATCGCCTGAAAGCACAGTGAAATCTGACGGTTTGTCACGCAGAATCTCCATAATCTGCTGCAGATTGCCCGAGGCTTCCTTCACTGCTATGATGTTGGGATGCTTGGCCAACTCCACTGTTGTAGCCGCCTGCAGGTTCACTCCCACCCTTCCCGGGACATTGTAGAGAATGACCGGCACAGGCGACACATCAGCCACATGCAGGAAATGGGCTTTCATTCCACGCTGGTTGGGTTTGTTGTAGTAAGGAACAACGCTCAAAATGCCGTCTATGCCTTTAAAATCCTGACTTCTAATACCGTCAATCAACGCAGAGGTATTGTTGCCTCCCATGCCCAGCAAAATCGGGCAGCGACCGCCGGCTGTCTCAACTACGGTCTTAACCACCTTAGCCTTTTCCTCGGCATTCATTGTCGGAGCTTCCGATGTGGTGCCCAGAGCCACCAAAAAATCGGCTCCGTTTTGTAACACATAGTCTACAATATTCTTTAACGACTGATAATCGACCGAATAATCCTCGTTAAACGGAGTTATCAAAGCAACTCCTGTACCTATGAAAGGGTTGTTTTTCATCTTTTTCCCAATAACATCGAGAGATATGTATGCATTATCTCTATCTTGTTCAACAAATTGTCGTCACTTTTCGTATCTATGACCATGTCGTACATAGAGCGGTATTTTGTGTCGAAAGTGGCTCTGAATGAAGTGTTTATCAGCGTTAACAAATACAAATTGGTCATCTCTTCATCACGCCATTTAGTCATATCAAGAAGTAAATCGAACGACAGGCTGATAATTGCCTCCTTTTTCTCCTGCTTTACCAGTCCCCAGAAGTTGAAGTCATTTTTCGTTATGAAGAAATAACGGTCTGTTTGCAGCACGTTTTTAGGCAACTCGTCTACGTAGACGAAGAAAGTGAATCTCTTCATATCGAACAGATTCGCAAGTTTGTTTTGTAATTCTTTGTATTGTGCAAATTGGTCCTTATCAAGCAGAATGGCAATTGACGGGTATTTGGAGATGTCCGGAAGCAGGCATGCCTTCCTCTTTCTCCTGAACCCGCTTATCGCGTGTCTTCTTGCTAATTTGACCAATGCTTTCATTACAATTTAGTTCGCTTAATAAACTTGCAAAGATACGAATTATTTTATTATCTTTGCAACGATTTTTTTGAACAATGATGAAAATAACGATTTTAGGCAGTGGCACCTCTCAAGGCGTTCCGGTTATAGGTTGTAATTGCGATGTCTGCAAGTCAACAGACATGAGAGACAAACGTTTGCGCACCTCCATATTGATTCAGACCGAGCAGACGACTATATGCGTGGATGCCGGCCCGGATTTCCGACAGCAAATGCTGCGTGAGAATGTTCAACATTTGGATGCCATTCTTATCACCCATCATCACAAAGATCATATAGGCGGCTTGGACGATGTGCGCTCGTTCAATTTCCTGCAAAACATCTCAATGCCTATATACGCTGCCCCTGTTGCGCAAGAGGAAATCAAACGTGAGTATTCATACGCTTTTGTCGACAAAAGCCAGCTTTACCCAGGCGCTCCAACCTATAATTTAATTGACATAAAAGACCATAAGCCAATCGTTATCAACGAGTTGACAATAGAACCCATCCCCCTGTCGCACCTCCACATGCTGTGCTACGCCTTCCGCATAGGCAACTTTGCCTACGTCACCGATTTCAACACCATGTCAGACGAGAGTTTCGAGAGGCTTAAAGGTGTGGAATATCTTATCATCGAAGCTTTGCGGCACGAGAAGCACTATTCCCATATCAGCCTGCCGGAAGCCATAGAGATAGCCCAGCGACTGAATGTCAAAAAAGCATGGTTCACACATGTCAGCCACTCCATGGGAAGAGCCGTCGATGTCAATAAGACATTACCACAAAACATGATGCTGGCCTACGACGGTCTACAAATTACGGTAGAAAACAACTAATTGCACCCTGCCATCATCGCCCACGCTGTAAGCCTGGTCGTAAACGAGGTAGTAATCCTTGCCTTTTTTGGTTTTATATATTCCGGTAAAACACTGGAAATCGAATCCCTCCTCTTCAAGAAAACTCTTGGGAACCGAATCCCTACCATTGGAGTTAATCGAACGGAGTATTCCCCTGTTTTTCAGCAATTTACTGTTTATATCCCTAATAAAACTTTTCTGCTCGCTGTTGACCCTGTAATAGTAATTATTACGGCAACGGTCGTCACAAAACACCTTGTCGCTTCGTCCTTCAATCGGTTTATTGCAGAAGGGGCATCTTTTCATTTGGTAAACACGTATTGGATTATGTTAGCTCCCATCTTCAGCGCCTTAAGTCTCACCTCGTCCGAATCTTTGTGCACCCTCTGGTCCTCCCATCCGTCACCCAAGTCACACTCGTAAGTGAAAAGGCAAACAATACGACCCTCATAAATCATAGCAAACGCTTGGGGCGTTTTCATATCGTGCTCGTGAATCTTTGGCAGTCCGTTTGGAAACTCGTAAGGCTCTTTGAAGATTTCATGCGAATAGGGCAACTCCACCCATTCCAGCTCTGGAAACACCTTCTGCATCTGAGGCATGATGAAATCCTTCAATCCGTAGTTGTCGTCAACATGCAAAAAACCGCCGCCCAATAGATAATTGCGCAAGTTCTCCGACTCCGCCTTATCGAAAGTGACATTACCGTGTCCGGTCATGTGGACAAAAGGATAATTGAAAATGTCCGGGCTTCCCACTTCGACAGTGGCAACGTTAGGATTAAGGTCGGTGTGTAGCTCGCTGTTACAAAACTTAACCAAATTAGGCAATGATGTGGGATTGCCATACCAGTCGCCTCCTCCCCTGTATTTAAGAAGCGCTATCTGTGTCTGCTGAGCGGAGGAAACCAACGTTAACGTTAGCGTTAACGTTAACGTTATAATGAACAGAGATTTCTTCATGTTCGTTTCATTTGGTTTAAGAGTTGAATGGTATGGCATGCCACCACTGCTGCCGTTTCTGTGCGGAGCCTGGCCTCACCCAGACTAACAGGTATAAAACCATTGTCCATGGCAAGTTTGGCCTCTTCAGGGCTGAAATCGCCTTCAGGTCCAATCAGAACTAAGGCATTTTTACCCTTTTCATATTTGTCACACAATTGGTCGGTAACGTTGTCGTCAATCCAGGCGATGAATTTCTGTCCGTCGAAAGGTTGTTTTACCAACTTGTTGAAATCCACCACATCTTCAATTTCCGGAAGCCGCGACTTTATCGACTGTTTCATGGCAGCAATCATTACTTTGCGGAATCGCTCCACATTAGCCGCTCTACGTTCCGAGTGATACGACGCAAACAGCTGCACCTTGTCAATGCCTATCTCTGTTGCTTTTTCCAGAAACCACTCGGTGCGCTCGTTGAGTTTGGTAGGCGCTATCGCTATTTCGAGCGTGAACGTTCTGTTGTCATATCCCGGACGCCGGTTCGAAAGGCAGGCGACTGCACGCTTAGGGTGAGCCTCTGCCAATTCGCCATCGTACAGCGAGCCCTTGCCATCGGTGACGCAGAAACGGTCTCCCTCCTGCATTCTCAGAACTTTGACACAATGCTTCGATTCCTCCTCAGAAAAGGAGACCATTCCTTCAGTCGCGTCAGGCAAGTAGAAAACGTTCATACTTACTATTTTTACATTCTTTCAGGCATCTGCATACCAAGCAAGTCGCCTGCGTTACGCAGCAGGCTTGCCGTCATAGCCGCCAATTGCAAACGGAACTCCCTGCGTTTTTCATCACTTTCCTTCAGAATACTGCATTCCTGATAGAACTGGTTGAATCCCTTGCAGAGGTCGTAAATGTAATTAGCTATCATGGCTGGGCTGCGGTTTATTGCAGCTTGTTCGAGCACACCAGGCCACGAATAAATGTTGGTAAGCAGCGATTTCTCCTCAGGCAATATACTGTCGACCGCCACCTTCTCGCCCACTGTTATGCCAGCCTCTCCGGCTTTACGCAGCACCGAGCAGATACGGGCATGAGTATACTGGATGAAAGAACCCGTGTTGCCGTTGAAATCTATTGATTCTTTCGGGTCGAAAAGCATCGTTTTCTTCGGGTCGACCTTCAGGATGAAGTATTTCAGAGCGCCCAATCCAATCACATGATAAAGCTTGTTGGCCTCATCCTCACTCAATCCGTGTGCTTTACCCAATTCTTCCGACACATTCTTAGCCGTTGCAACCATCTCGTCCATAAGGTCATCGGCATCGACCACCGTTCCCTCGCGCGACTTCATCTTACCGCTTGGCAGCTCAACCATACCGTAGGATAAGTGTTCAATATCGTTACCCCACTCGAAGCCCAATCTCACCAAAACACGTTTCAGCACGTCGAAATGGTAATTCTGTTCATTACCAACGACATAGATCAGTTTCTTCGGATGGAACTCGTCATAACGCAATTGAGCGGTTCCCAGGTCTTGAGTCATGTAAACGGAGGTTCCGTCACGACGCAGCAACAGTTTCTCGTCCAATCCCTCGTCACGAAGGTCGCACCAAACTGAGCCGTCTTCTCTTTGATACAGAACGCCTTTCTTCAAGCCATCCATCACGGTACTCTTTCCCAACAGGTAGGTCTGTGACTCGTAATAAATCTTGTCGAACGACACTCCCAGACGTTTGTACGTCACATCAAAGCCTTCGTAAACCCAGTTGTTCATCATTTCCCAAAGTTCACGCACCTCTTTGTCACCGGCCTCCCATTTGCGCAACATCTCGCGAGTTTCCTGCATCAATGGAGAAGCGTTTTCAGCCTCTGCTTTCGCCTTCTCTTTGTCCTCATCGCTGAGTTCGTCGTAGTTGGCAGGAAGCAGACTCTTCACTTCCTCTTTGAAATGCTTGTCGAACATTACGTAGAAATCGCCAATCAGGTGGTCACCCTTCTTACCTGTCGATTCCGGAGTACAGCCATTTCCCCATTTCTGCCATGCTATCATGCTCTTGCAGATGTGAATACCGCGGTCGTTCACAAGATTGACACGCACGACATTTTCGCCATTGGCTTTAAGGATTTCACTGACGCTCCATCCCAACAGATTGTTACGGATATGACCGAGATGCAACGGTTTGTTGGTATTCGGTGAAGAATACTCCACTACTACCGGTTTTCCTGAAACTTCCTTACGTCCGAACTTTTCGTTACTATGGTTTTTCTGCATGAAATCGAGCCAATAGCTGTCTGCTATCAACAGGTTCAGGAAACCCTTCACCACGTTAAACTTAGCTATAAACTGGCTTTCCTTCATCATTTCGTTGCCCATCTCATTGGCGAGAGCCTCTGGGGCTTTTCCTGCCAGTTTCACGAATGGGAACACCACAATAGTAACATCGCCTTCAAATTCGGCGCGAGTCTTCTGGAAGCTGACTTGTTGCGCAGGAGGTTCCTGTCCGTAGAGCTTCTTGAAGGCATCGATAAAAAGTTGTTTCAAAAAAACTTCCAACATAGTGCAAATCGTTTATTAGGGTGCAAAAATAGTAAAAAAATACGAACTAATTCTCAGATTTTAAAAATAATGAGCGAAGTTGACTGTAGCAATAATCCAAGTCGCTGCCCATCTTAGTGAAAAATGTATGAAGGTCAAAACTCAGGATCTTGTCAAACACTTTTCCCAGAGTTTTTGATTTGCCCTCAAACTCAATACCGTCTATAGCATAATCATAGACATTTTTCAAGTATGGCATAATACGGCTGACATTGTTGAAACTCATATCTATCCCCGCGAAGAGCTTTCTGCCCGAGAAAATATTGCCCATAAGCTTACCGGCCGTGGTCTCCACAGCGTTCTTGCCGGCCTTGCTTTTTCCGACTAAGCTGCTCAAACTCATACCAGCGCTCTCTTTGGTGGGATGAATTATGTATGCACTCAACACCGATGTAGCCATATTTGAACCTATTGAATACCAAAAGTCATTCTTGTATTTTCTGGAGAGCAGTATACTCCAGTCTATGCTATTTCCCTCAGAGTTTTCCTGTATTAACTTGTTTGTGCAATCGGTCAACGTGTTTCCGGCCATACTGGTCATTACTTGGACTCCCCAGGAATAGCCTGAAAATCCTTTAATGAGACAGCCCTGAACAAAGCCTGATCCAAAGGCTAAGAGTCCTTCTCCCCAGCCGTCAATGCTATCCCAGTTGAGGATTACGTTTACCGTACCGCTCAGCAGACCAAAGAACAGCCATTCCACCGACTCACCGCTAGGGTCCGTATACGACAACGGATTGTTGAAACAATAAATATATCTGTTGTAATTCTGCGAAAAATCGGGACTTTGAATCTGAGTGTCAGGACTCATCATCATAGACAGCATAGGGTCATACGCACGGCCATTCATGTTAATTATTCCAAAAGCCACATAATGCTCATGGCCGGTAAAACCTCTGTCAAACATCAAACCGCCGTTATAATTGCCAGTCCAGGTGCTACTGCTGCGCGGATTGCCCCAAGCGTCGTAACTCATTTTCTGCTGAATGTTACCGACAGCGTCGGTTATCAGACACCAAGAGTCCTGATGATCTTTGTGAATATATGAGATTACATTATCGCCTTTACCTTCGCTTGTACAAACCGCAAACACTCCCAAAGGGCCCTTCAGATAGGTGTAAACCCTACTCTTACCACCTTCGTTCACAAATTCGCAATCCTTGACGTACACCTTCTCCTTTCTCATGCCACCGACAACTTCCACAGAATGCAATCGCCCATAGTCATATCCGTAATCTATTGACAATGTGTTACCTCCAGACACTACCCTCGACATTTTATCAAATACGGTGTATTCTATATTCTGGTTTATGCCGTTCAAATCCGTCTTGTCGGTTTTAACCTTGCTCACGGCATACGGACAGTTTCCATTGTACTCCGCATCATAATAAACATCCTGATTGTCAATCGTTTTAGAACGGATATTACCATAAATGTCATATGCCATAGAGCCTGTCTGCCTATTATTCAACCTAATGTCGACCAGACGGTTGAATTCATCATATTCAAAGCTCTCGCTCTTGGCAGGGCCTATATGGTCAGCTCTGTTTCTAAGATTGCCGAATGCATCAAAATCGTATGTCAAATCCTGATACACCTGACCGTCTTTGGTTGTGAATATACCTTTTAAGAAATTGGACTCTTTATCATAACTTCTTTGTGTTGCCAGACCATTACCCAACTGATAATCTGTGATATATCCCATAGCATCCGCCTCATTCGACCTCCACAGCACAGCTCCGTCCGCAGGGTCAATCACGCTCCTGTGGTATCCACTGTTAGAATACTGTTTTTGAACTGTTATGCCACTTGGATATGTTAGAAATTCTTCTCTACCGGCTCCATCATACGTATAAAAAGCAGTATAATTGCGACCCTCTATTGTCTCCATCACACTTGACACCCTCAGTAAACCGTCATAATTGAAAGCTACAATATGTTTGTCACCATAAACTATTCTTGCCAGAGCGCCTATCTTGCCCTTTGCGTCGTCATATATCCATCGGGTTACAATCTGATTCTCTCCGTTGGGACCTGATTCCATTCGGCTTAGAATATTACCCATCTGATCATATTCATACGACAGTTCGCAATTCCGCGGAGTTTTAGTCCATATCAGTTGTCCATAAGCATCGTAAGCATAAAGTACTTCACCACAAGCGGGATCCTTCATTTTTGTCATATTGCGCCTGTTGTCATACTCATACTCCACTTTTGTGGCGGCATTGTCGCCAATCATGGCACTTCTAAGCTTGCCGTCGCTGTAATAGCTGTAATTTATTGAGTTTCCGCCATTATCCACAACCTGCATACGCCAGCCTTCAGAATTTACAGTCACCGTCACATCCTGTTCAACCCCTTCAGGTGAAACACTACTCATAGTAGTCTGAAGTTGGTTGTAAGAATAATATTTCACCAGTCCATAGGGCATGGTCTCCTGCAATAATCTATTATTTTTGTCATAATAATAGTAATTGTTGATCACATTTCCACCGACTACGTATGGCATTGATTTAGTAACGACATTCCCATAATCGTCGTAAGCATAGTCCACATAGACCGCCTCGCCGTTCAGGCCAACAGTCACATCTCGCAGATTCTTACCGTCTTTACTGAAAAACGACATAGTCTCCGCTTTTCCCGTAGCTTTTTCCCAACAATAATACACAGCTCCCTGAGGCGCATGCTCATTGTCAGACGACCAGCGCTTAGTTTTAACAGACCTCAAGCCGTCAGGCAGTGATTTCTCCACCGTTATATCAAACGGGTCCGAGTTACAAATAGTGGCGAACTGATTATAATCGACCGAAGTGCTGAGCATTCCATAGTCACTGTTAAAGGCATTATGGATTTCCCAACCGTTTTCGTTTGTTGTAGTGGTCGGAAACCTGTAATTATACTCTTTGCCATAGTCCAGACGCGTAATTTTTTGAGCTCTTGCCGAAGGTGAAGACAAGGCTTGAGCTATCACGTGTCCGACTGCATCATACGTATATTCCGTCTCAATTTTCAATGGGTCGGTATGATTCATGTTGACATTAGGCAGAGACGTCTGATGTGTCACATGAAAAGGATTGTTCCCTGAATATTGATATAAATCGCAACTTCCAACAGCATCGCCATCTCCATAATTAGCAGATTTTCTGACACTTGCCGGACGCGCAACCACCCATTGGCCTACATTGTCACTATACTCATATTCCGTAGTCGATCGATATTCACAAGCATTGGCCTCATCACCGGTATACGCAGAATCTGAACCCTCCGTCGCCTTGTGCAGATGCACTATATCCGAATAACTTAAACCGGAACGATCGCTTTGATATTCATAGTTTGCTATGTTTGTTTTCAAAACCGTATTGGCCATGTCAAAATCATAGCTCAATGTCTTTCTAACCGTTAGCAATGGCATGCTTACTTTGTCATTCAGAGCACAGGAATATAGATTATACGAATAATGTTCTTCCAACATTGGCTGATCGGCGTAATTATATTTAAAATGAGCTTCAGGCAAGGTTATATAATTATCAGTCAATAGTTCCATATTCCTTGATACCACGTCGGTTTCGTGTAATGAGTTATTAATCAAAACTTTAGACTCATTCCGTTCAAAACCAAGCAACCCATTGCCCTTATTGTGATACAAGGCGTTTCTATAATAATATTCTGTTACACAAGGATGGCCGTTAGTAGTGAATACAGTATCTGTACGTAACGCCATGACTGGGATTGGAACAGTTCTCAAATCGTTGTTAAGCCACTGATATTCATAATCATAGAAAGCGTTCTCCTTGTATGGCATAAGGTATTCATAGCTAAACCCGCGGACATTCCCAAGACCATCTGTGATACGCTCCACGCTGTATTTGGCTGTCTGTGTGTTTAAAGCGACAATTTTCGGATATTCATTATTCGAAGGATTACTACGAACCGTACTCAAAATACTGGCATTTTCCTGCCCCAGAAAATTTCCTACATGAATATACTGATGCGCAAAGTTTATATTCAGATAAAATCTTCTGATATCGCTGAAACCGTACGTGTTCCCGGCAGATTGTCGCATATTCAGGCCCACCTCCATATAGTAGTTTCCTCCTGTGTTTTTAAACACAGCCACATCAGTTTTACCGTCACCGTCAAAATCGGCGGTCCTAATTGTAATAGAAGGGGTTGACAGATTCTGCAGAGAACAGGCATACCTGTCTTGAGGCGCTAATGTGACACCTCTCAACAAATTATTGTCATAGCATGCCACTGGACCTGTCATACGGTGTCCGTCCGAAAAAACGATTTTCCAGTATGTCACGTTATCGTATTTTAGAAAATCCAAGTATCCGTCGCCGTTGAAATCGCCCACGAAAAGATAATCATCGCTATCGAAATCCTCTGTAGTGTACATTGTGTTGAAGACATACGAATTGTTCTGCCTGGTAATTTTAGCCACCGACATCTTATTACTCATAAAATACAGCACTTCGGAACGCCCGTCCCCGTTGATGTCTGCCGCCACAATCCTTTCTGGATCATATTCATTTGCCGCACTTCCAAGCGACTGCATCACTATTGAGCCGTTTCTGTAATAAATGATATTGGGAGTGTTTATTCCATAGTTTTCATCAGTGTTGAAATCCATGAAAAAGCTTACCCTGTTTTCATTGCAGAAGTCGCCGGGGTATAGTGTAAAACCGTAATAATAATTGCTTTTTTCGCCTATGTAGGTAAACAAGCCGCCATTATTCAAAAACACTTTTATTTTACCTCTCCATGTAGCATTCTCATCATTATTATAAAAATATGGAATCACATCATCCAGCCCGTCTCCGTCAAAGTCAGCAATATACAGCCATTCCAAAGTCCTGTCAAAACTGAAAGTATAATAAGGGCTATCATCGAAGGTGCCATTGCCGTTATTAAGATGTACCTCAGCCGACACGTTGTTTTGATAGGTATTCCCCGTTTTATAAGGCACAGTAATGACATCCGAATAACCGTCTCCATTGAAATCGCCTATGAAAGGCACTTTATTGAATGTAGTTTTGGTCAATGAATACGACTGAAACTTGTCCGGATAATGCTTTTGTTTCCGATTCCAGCTTATTATGGTCGGATTCAGCCTCATACCGTCGGCTACAAGGTTAATTGCGCTCAATCGGTAATACATAAACTTATAATCGTCGGAATAATTTCCAGGATTAAGGTATTCGAATGAATAGTCATACAAAACTGCGCCTGTCATCATGTTTTTGACAGTAATCCCCGTCAAAATCTTCTTGGTCTGCACCAGATTGGCATAAACATAGCCAGATTCTTCATCATCTCTGTTGACATAATTGAAAATCACCCGGTACATAGTTTGAATACCGGCATTTTCATTCAAGGTGTAGTCTATACGATTGATGTAATACTCTCCAGTACTCTGATTTTCGGTATAACTGAATACCATTGAATTCCCATCGCGGTCATAAATCCTATTCACCAACCATTTAAGCACTACATTATTTTGGTTTTGTGGTTCAATACGAGAATCGGCGGTCGCACCATATTCCCATATTTTGCCATCTTTTTTATAGACCGTAAAACGCCCCGGGCCGTTATAGCCATTGGAATATGCGACTATTTTACTCATCTCGTCTATCTCGGTTTTATATACCGAACCGTTGGCCCCGTAGCTACCACTGCATACCATCAGCCGTTGTCCATCCATCAGAAAACGGTCGTCAACGAAATTCACACTACCGTGAACTCCATCGTGATAAACTGTTTTTGGAGCCCGGGTGATTGCCGACAATCCCGACAAGCTCCAGCCCCACCCCATCAGTCCGTTGCCAGCCTGACTGTTGTAGGTAATGGCCAAATCAGGCGTTATTTCACCTAATCCTTGAGGCATCATGATGGGCACGGAATACACCGCAGCTCCCATATCGCTGATGTTCAGTTCACCCGGCAGGGCTCCCACAACCCCCTTCTGCCCAACTGAAGGACCGCCATAGAGGCCTTCATTTGGAGGAAAAACTCCAAATCTATCGATTGTAAACATTACAGATTTCCCAAACGCTGGGTCACAACGCAATCCTGGCAAAAGTTTAATTGAGGTCGACGCTTCGTAAACACAATTCTTGTCTTTCGGCACCTCCGAATCGAGCACTATATTGATCTGCTGGAAGACCTGGCCTTGAGCCAGGGCCGAGACCAATAGGGCCATTATAGTTAATAATTTCCTTTTCATAACTTTCGGTTTTAATGTTTCACAATTATTCTGGAATACATGTCTTCACCGGATATTATCCTCAACAGATAAATACCCGACGGGAATGCGCCCAAGTCCACATCCATCTCATCGCTGTTAATAGTGCTTTCACACAACATCACTCCATTCAGATCGTATATTTTGTAATTGGCATAAGTCTTTCGCATTTCCGTTGGAAAGCAGATTCTCAGATTTCCCTCAGTAGGATTAGGATAAACCGTCATCTCATCAATTCCGTTAGTTTCCTGTACTTCGTCATAATCTCTGATGCTGTTGCAATTGTCAGTCACAATGCGCTGAACTCTGTTCCCGTTAGCATCATAACTGAACACCAGACAGTGCTGAGCCGCAGCCATATTGCCGAAAACTTGAGACAATAAGAGTACAAGAAATATTAAAAAATACTTCGTCTTCATAATGAAATATGTTTTAAAACCTTACTTTACAGCACGTTGCATAGATTTCACAATTTCCTGCTGCTCATGCAGTTGTTTTTGCAGTTCTATTGTATACAGGGTCAACTCTTCGATTTTTTTCAAAAGTGCCCCTTCCATCGACACCATATCATAGCCTTTTTCCAGCACTTCCGTCTCTGATGGCAAATCCGGAAGATGCTTGTGAATGGAAATGTATTGCTGAAGCTCTTCTATCGGCATCAATTCATAATCATCGGCAAAAACGTAGTCGTGCCACTCACTCACTTCCTTAACATACACCTCACTGGTGAGTATGCCTCCGTTCACTGCCAATGTGTAGTTATAATCCCCGGTAAAATTGTTATCCGTATTAATTCCGACTTTGCCGCTCATCTTAATGTTGCGCGCATTAATGTCAAGCGCATCATTCTGCGACACTATGTTCATACCTGCCTTGGATACCTCAATCTTATGGTTGTTATCGCAAAACTGCAGAAATGCTTTTGTCGATGTCTTATTTGTTGTTTCCAGAATTAGACCGGCATCTTCATTGGAATCAGAGCGCAAATGCAGTTTCGCTGAAGGATTGCTTACATTTCCAATGCCGACCTTACCAGTAGTGGAGCCACCGTCAGATGAACCCACAAAAAGTGTTGGGCACTTGCTGTTAAACCCAACCATCAGCGTATTGGCATGTGTGTTTATCAGAGCCTTGGCATCGGTATCGTCAATACCGCTGCCTATGGCAAAAGCATTAGTCGCATTCGCTCTTACAAACTTCCCAAGTGCGAAAGATCCTGAGCCCATCGACCTGTTAGCCATACCGACAGCCATAGAATAGGATCCTTGAGCCAGATTGCTCAATCCGGCAGTAATAGCGTAGTTTCCTTTTGGTTGGTTCTGGGTACTCCCAGACGGTCCACACAAGTCACATCCAGCTTTCTCTTGTGCAGTAATAATATTGCCTGTTGCAAAAAGCAACATGATTATCCATAAAGAACGTAGTTTCATAATTTTAAATTTTTAATGTTTAACCTAATTTTTAACAAATTTTCCTTTCATGGTGCTCTTGCCGCCAGTGACAACTTCATACACATACGTCCCGTTTTCAAAAGCAGACACATCTAGCGTCAACCTCCCTCCTCCCTTTTCAAACCTTCGTTCAAAACACTTGCGTCCTTCCAAATCCCTCACCACGACTCTAAAATCACTTTCAATATTTCCCAGCGTTATGTTAATATAATCCGCAGTTGGATTAGGATAAACGCAATTATGTAGCGAGACCTCCGACTCGTCAGTCATAGTCCAGGGGACTATAAAATCGTCTGGCATCAGTTTCCAAATGACAACCATTTCATCGCCATAGCTTATTTTGGCACCTCCGTAAAACAGACATCCCCCATCACCGGTAACCTGACAGTGCAGCATCCTGACTTTCATGTTGTCATGTATCAACCTCTTTACTCCCAACAGATTCAAGTCACTGTCAATCAGACATATCACCGCATCATTCGGATTCTCATTGTCTCCGTTTTCCCAATATGTGGTCCAATATATCACTTTGTCGCTGAAGTATGCCATACTTCCATACTGCGCAGTATAATCAGATGTATCGGCCCTGTCGTAAACCAAAGTGTCAAGGTAATGACCTGTATCGTCAACCTCAAATACCGCAGTATAATAAGGATTCTGCAACATATTGAAATGATGAGTCATAGACGACATCAGGAAATTCCCGTTATCTTTCCAGCATTTTGTGTGATTCCAAATACTTTCAAGCCATGGCAGAGGATATGTCCCTGCCAGCTCCAAATCATTGTCCAAATATGTTATTGTATGATAGCCATTTAAATTAAAACCTTTACCGAGCATCATCATTTTGTCGGTTCCAGGAACCCTGACAATATCGGTCGGTCTCGCTCCACCGTGCGCATGCCCTTCTGAAAAGTAGCGTATGTCCAGCACATTTCCATGCACATCACACTTTAAAACGACATAAACACCCATTGTCATCATATAAGGGTCCACATATCGTGAAGCACCGGCCAAAATAACCACATCACCCTCGCTGTTGAAGTCGAGATACACTTCGCCCGTCCATGTCCGAAAAGGCGTTTCTATTGTACAGAAATGTTCCTCAACTATCTCCAATTCTGGAGTCATTACAGCGATCCACATGGTATCGGCCACATGGTCAGACCATGTTCCTCCTTTCAATCCAACCACCAAAGCATTGCCGTCTTCAAGGCATATTCCTTGGCAGAAACAGACTTTGCTGTTAGCGCACTCAAATCGTTTTTCCGTAAACTCACCGTTTTTGTCTACATAAAGCGCCAATGCCCCGTAATAACCGTTGTCTTGCATTTTGTTATATGCTCCCAAAACATAGTTTCCAGAATCATTGCCGCAACCTCCTAGTAGAACCACTCCTTCAGCTACAGGATATTCTATCTTCCATTGTTGCGCCAACATATTACCGGCTAAAAGGCACAATGCCACGACTAATAATTTTTTCATGATGACAATTTTTTGATTTTTTTAATTAACCCAGCAAATCTCTAGCCGGCCCCAATATATGTACCGGAACGGCCCATTTGCTGCAATAGATGATGTAGTTTTTATGTTGCAGGCAAGTAGTGTTAATTACATGATTCATCATTCCAATGATATCAACTTCCAAAAACGCCGGTTGTGGCGGCATCCTCTCCATATAAGGGGAAGTTGTCGGAACAAGATGCAGAATCACCTCCAATTCCCTGTAATAGTAATAGTTTAGCAGACTGTCATTAAGGCATAAAGGCGGGTTGTCATTCAATGTATAAAAATAAATGTACGGAATGCCTTCATCGTCAAGAAATTCATTGCCGTCAAGAATGACTCTGGTCATATTCACATTCATCGACCTGAACCCCGTCTGAGGCACCGGTGACCCTCCCCAATAATAATTAATGGTGTCTTCAATTATTTCTGCGGCATCACCCCAAACAGAAGGATCGTCACAAGTACCGCCATATTCTCCATAATACCATTCGTCCCCAGGGCCAAAAGGTCCGTGCGTCAAATTGGCGGATGTAACTTCAACCATTACCCGGCCTGATATGACATAAATTATGATCTCGGCAGAGCTTCCATATATCTCGCCTTTCTCAACTACAACAGCCATTAGCGATTTGTTGGCACTAATACCGTCGTTGGCATAGGCTTGCCTTACCGCCCCTATCACCTCTTCATACAAAACAGCCACATCTCTCAAAAGAACTTCGTTATCGGCATTCAGTGAAACCGTAAAACTCAGCTCCTGCTTGACCGTTTCCAAATACTTTCTGTCCGGAAACGTATACGAGACATTGAACAACGATTCTATATTCCATATCACGCTATCCAATGGCATACCCTCTGAGCTTCGCATCAGATTCTCCTTATCGGCTATCTTAGCCTCAAATTTCTTGATACGACCGACCACGGCACGCGCTTCTGCAGTATACTCGGGAATGTCGTCAGGGGGCGTATTATAAGTAGGTGGGACAAAGTCTTTTTTACATGCAGCCAAACATACCATAAGGGCCGCAGTCGCAATAATAGATACTGCTGATTTTTTAATAATTTTTTGTTTCATAAATTCATTGTTTTAAATGATAAATTTTGATTTGTAAATACGCAATGGGAAGCCATTCTATTGGCAATCAACGTCTGCGATCACTTGCGCACAGACCGCAGACTAAAACAAATCAATTTTAGCTCTGTCTTTTTCATGTGATTAAGTTAAGTTCTGACATTGCAAAAATATAGTTAATTTTTCGATTTGTCAAGTACTTTTTTGTAAAATTTCGTTAACATAAATTCATATTTTCGCATTTTATGTTAAAATTTTTTAACATTTTATCCTATTCACCCCCACTTTGCTGCCAATTCCCAGGTATAGCCCGATTTCACTCTCATTCCCCCATTGTTAATATCTTTGTTTAAAAAAAATATTAATTTTTTATACCCTGCTACGATTTTTTGTCGTAATTTTGCAATCCGATGATAGTAGTAAAAACGTTATCGGATTCGCGTCAAAATGACGTTACCAAAGGAAGCAATTCCTCAACTCTTCATCTTTATTTATCAGCTGACGGCATTTTGAAGCCGTCATTTTTTTTGCGTGGAAAACATATAATTATCAATCAAATTAATCTTAAATAAAATGTCCATATCATTGAAAAATCGCAGTCTGATTTCTATCAGCGACTACACTCCTGAGGAGATCTGCCATGTGCTCGACGTAGCCGAGGATTTTGAGCGCAACCCGCACCAGAACCTTCTGAACGGCCGCATCATAGCCTCATTGTTCTTCGAGCCGTCAACCCGTACACGACTCAGCTTCGAGACAGCCATCCAGCTGCTCGGCGGCAATGTCATCGGTTTCAGCAGTACAGCCGGCACCAGCGTGCAGAAAGGTGAATCTCTGGCCGACACCATCACCATGGTGGCAAGCTACGCCGACCTTATCGTCATGCGTAACCCTATCGAAGGTTCAGCCCGCTTTGCATCAGAAGTTTCAAAAGTGCCGGTCATCAACGCAGGTGACGGTGCCAACCAGCACCCCACACAGTGCATGCTCGACCTCTACAGCATCCGCAAAACCCAGGGAACTCTCGAAAATCTTGAAATCACTCTGGTGGGCGACCTCAAATACGGCCGCACAGTGCATAGCCTGGTGGAAGCCATGTGCAACTTCAACGCCAAGTTCAACCTGGTCTCCCCTGTCGAGCTCAAGCTGCCAAGTGTTGTAAAACAGCACATCAAAGACAAACACCTTGAATATCATCAGTATACAGACCTCGAAGAAGCCATTCCGCATTCAGATATCATCTACATGACACGTATACAGCGCGAACGCTTCCCAGATCCTGAAGAATACGAGAAAGTGAAGAATTCATACGTATTGCGCAACGCTATGCTTGCCAATTCAAAGCCTAACTGCCGCGTGCTGCATCCGCTTCCGCGCGTCAACGAAATCCATGTTGATGTAGACGCCAACCCGAAGGCTTACTACTTCCAGCAGGCCCAGAACGGTGTTTACGCCCGTGAGGCCTTGATTGCCACAATCTTAGGTTTAAAATAAAAAGAGAATTATCATGGAAAAGAGAAAAGAATTAGTTGTGTCTGCCATCGAAAACGGCACAGTCATCGACCATATACCAGCCGACAAGGTGTTCCAAGTCGTCAAGATTCTCGGACTTGACAAAGTAAGCACTCCTGTTTATTTCGGAACCAACGTCGAAAGTAAGAAATACGGCACCAAAGGTTTCATAAAAGTGTCAAACAAGTATTTTGAACCTGAAGACTATAACAAAATCGGCTTGGTCGCTCCTACTGCCTCAATCATTGAAATCAAGGATTACGAGGTTATTAGAAAACAAATGGTTACCATTCCCGACAGCATTGAGCACATAGTGAAATGCTTCAACCCCAACTGCGTTACCAATAAGGAACACGATGTTCCGACCAAATTCACAGTAATCAAGGACGCTGACGGCGCCATCAAGCTGCATTGCCACTATTGCGAGAAGAACACAACACAGGATAAGCTGGAGTTTATATAAATTAAAAAAGCCTGCCGATCGGCAGGCTTTTTTTTTATGCCTCTCCAGCGCTCCCCATTGTGAATGGAGCCGCAACGTCGTTGATGTCCTTGATTGGACCGAAGTTCTGTTCGTATTTGTTGATATTGTCGGCCAAAGCTCTGAAAAGTCTCTTGGCGTGCTGAGGTGTCAATATGACGCGTGAGCGCACCTTGGCTTTCTGCACTGCCGGCATAATCTGAGCGAAGTCAAGTACAAATTCTGTTGGAGAATGGCTGATAATGGCCAAATTTGAATAAATACCTTCTGCCACATTCTCAGCAATGTCGATGTTAAGCTGTTTTTTGTTGTTGTTTTCCATAATTCTATTTATTTAAAAAGCCATTAGCTACCAGCCATTAGCCATTAGGAAATTCTTGCGGAAGAATAATACTAATGGCTAATAGCTAACGGCTAATGGCTAATGACTAATTACGCCTCTACAGGTTCTGTTTCGACTGTAACCACTTCCGGCTGCATGTCTTCCTTCGAACCGACAATCAGATCGTCGTATTCGCGCAAACCTGTTCCGGCAGGAATCTTGTGACCCACGATGACGTTTTCCTTCATACCTTCGAGGTAATCGGTCTTAGCGCTGATAGCGGCCTGTGTCAACACCTTGGTTGTCTCCTGGAAGGAGGCTGCCGAGATGAAGCTGTCAGTCTGCAATGCAGCACGTGTGATACCCTGAAGCACCTGGTGTGCTGTGGCCGGCTGTGCGTCGCGGGCTTCAACAAGCTTAAGGTCGCGACGGCGCAGAGCTGAGTTCTCATCACGCAGTTTTCTTGCCGAAATAATCTGTCCGATATGTAATGCCTCTGAATCGCCGGCGTCGGTGACAACCACCTTGCCGAAGATATCGTCGTTGGCATCCTGGAATGCGATCTTGTTGACCAGTTCGCCCTCAAGGAATCCTGTATCACCCGGATCGTCGATTTCAACCTTACGCATCATCTGGCGCACAATGACTTCAAAGTGCTTACCGTTGATGGTCACGCCCTGTGAACGATACACTTCCTGAACGTTGTTGACGATGTATTCCTGAACCTTCATAGGTCCTTCGATAGCCAAGATGTTGGCCGGTGTGATGGCACCTTCCGACAATGGCTGTCCGGCTTTCACGTAGTCGTTTTCAGAAGCGAGTACTTCCTTAGTGGTCGGGATGAGATACTTCTTAACCTCACCTGTCTTGGAAGTGACGACGATAACACGGTTACCACGGACCAGTTTCTTCTCGAACGAGACCTCACCGTCGATTTCAGAGACGATGGCAGGTTCTGAAGAGTTACGGGCCTCAAAGAGCTCAGTGACACGCGGCAGACCGCCGGTAATATCGCCCAGACCTCCTGTAGCACGCGGTTTCTTGGTCATGACATCACCAGCCTTGATGGCTGCACCGTCCTCAACCATGATGTGAGCGCCAACAGGCAAGTCGTATGCCTTGATGACCTCGCCATGTTTGTCAAGGATAGCAATAGACGGGTTCTTTGAGAACTTACGTCCTTCGATGATAACACGCTCGTTGTATCCTGTCTGCTCATCCGATTCGTTACGGAAGGTGACGTTCTCGACGATGTTGTCGAAACGGACTTTACCGTCATATTCCGAAATGATGAGTGAGTTATACTTATCCCATTCGCAGATGATATCGCCCTGGTTGACGTCGCTGCCAGCCGGGATGTAGAGTTTCGAACCGTAAGGGATGTTCTCTGTAACCAGAGCCACGCCTGTGTTGTGGTCCAAAATCTTCATCTCAGATGCACGGCTCACGACCACCTGGTACTTGTTACCGTCGTTATCTGTATAATCGACAGCACGCAAGTCATTGATAATCATTCTACCGCTGTAATCAGCCTTGATCATTGAGTCTTCTGATGTGCTCGAAGCAGTACCACCTTGGTGGAAGGTACGCAGTGTCAACTGTGTACCAGGCTCACCGATTGACTGTGCCGCGATGACACCCACAGCCTCGCCGCGCTGCACCAGTTTGCCTGATGACAGGTTGCGGCCGTAGCAGTTGGCGCACACACCGTGTTTCGACTCGCAGGTCAACACGGAACGGATTTCGATAGTCTGGTCTTTCAGAGGTGAATCGCAGATTCTCTTTGCGATATCCTCAGTGATTTCATCGCCGCCGTTGCAGAGCAACTCGCCTGTCTGTGGATGGAAGATGTCGTGCAGAGCCACACGGCCGAGGATACGGTCGTACAATGACTCGACGATTTCCTTACCACGTTTCAGAGCGCCGATTGACAAGCCTCTCAAGGTACCGCAGTCTTTCTCAGTGATGATGACATCGTGAGCGACGTCGACCAGACGACGGGTCAGATAACCAGCGTCAGCGGTCTTCAAAGCGGTATCGGCCAAACCCTTACGGGCACCGTGTGTTGAAATGAAGTACTCCAACACTGACAGACCTTCCTTGAAGTTCGAAAGAATAGGGTTCTCGATGATTTCAGCACCGCCGGCCGCTGTGGTCTTCTGCGGTTTTGCCATAAGACCTCTCATACCGCAAAGCTGACGGATCTGCTCCTTACTACCACGAGCTCCAGAATCCAGCATCATGTAAACCGGGTTGAATCCCTGGTCGTCCTGAGGCAACAGCTTCATAACCTCGTCGGTAAGTTTGGTCACCACGTGACCCCAAATATCGATAATCTTGTTGTAACGTTCGTTTCCTGTGATGAAACCCATGTTATATTCCTCACGGATGCCATTCACTTCCTCGTTAGCCTGACGGATCAACTCTTCCTTGACTGAAGGGATCAGCACGTTGCCGAGGTTGAACGACAAACCGCCTTTGTAAGCCATGTAGTAACCCATATTCTTGATATCGTCCAAGAACTTGGTTGTAACAGCTGTACCGAGGAGCTTCACCATTTCACCGATGATGTCACGCAGGGTCTTCTTGTTCAACAGGCGGTTGATGTAACCGAATCCCTTCGGCACCACCTCGTTGAATTTGACGCGTCCGACTGTGGTTTCCACCATCTCCTCCACTATGGAACCGTCTTCCTTACGGACCGGAACCTTCACATAGATAATGGCGTGCATATCGACTTTCTTCTCGTTGTAGGCTATGATAACCTCTTCAGGAGAATAGAACTTCTTGCCCTCGCCTTTCACTATGTGCTCTGGAGTGCTCTTACGCGGTTTGGTGATATAATACAGACCCAAAACCATGTCTTGTGAAGGCACCGTGATAGGAGCTCCGTTGGCAGGGTTAAGGATATTGTGTGATGCGAGCATCAGGATCTGAGCTTCCAGTATTGCCGCATTGCCGAGTGGCAAATGCACAGCCATCTGGTCACCATCGAAGTCAGCGTTGAAAGCTGTACATACCAATGGGTGCAGACGGATTGCCTTACCTTCAACCAACTTAGGCTGGAAGGCCTGGATACCCAGACGGTGCAGTGTAGGAGCACGGTTCAACAGAATCGGGTGACCTTTCAAGATATTTTCAAGGATGTCCCATACGACAGGGTCCTTACGGTCGACAATCTTCTTAGCCGACTTCACTGTCTTCACAATACCTCTTTCAATCATCTTACGGATGACGAACGGTTTGTAAAGCTCAGCTGCCATGTCTTTCGGGAGACCGCACTCGTTCATGTTCAAATCCGGACCGACCACGATAACCGAACGGCCTGAGTAGTCGACACGTTTACCGAGCAAGTTCTGACGGAAACGTCCCTGCTTACCTTTCAAGCTGTCGCTCAATGACTTAAGCGGACGGTTTGAATCGGTCTTCACCGCACTTGACTTACGTGAGTTGTCCAACAATGAGTCGACAGCTTCCTGAAGCATACGCTTCTCGTTACGCATAATCACATCCGGAGCCTTGATTTCGATAAGTCTCTTCAAACGGTTGTTACGGATGATGACACGACGGTAAAGGTCGTTCAAGTCTGATGTTGCGAAACGTCCGCCATCGAGCGGCACCAGAGGTCTGAGCTCCGGAGGAATGACCGGGATAACCTTCAGAATCATCCATTCAGGACGGTTCTCGATATGACGGTTAGCCTCGCGGAATGCCTCAAATACCTGCAAGCGCTTCAAAGCTTCGGTCTTACGCTGCTGTGAAGTCTCTTTGTGAGCCTTGTCGCGCAACTCGTCGGCCTCTTTCTCAAGGTCGATCTGAAGCAGTAAGTCGTATATAGCCTCAGCGCCCATCTTGGCGACGAACTTCTGAGGATCTTCATTCGGCAGATGCTGGTTTTCAATCGGGAGGCTGTCAAGTATGTCGAGATACTCCTCTTCTGAGAGGAGGTCAAGTCTCTTCAGGCCCTTTTCCTCAGCCAAACCTGGTTGAATGACAACATAACGCTCGTAATAAATGATGCTGTCGAGTTTCTTGGTTGGAAGACCAAGCAAAGCTCCGATTTTGTTAGGAAGCGAGCGGAAATACCAGATATGGGCCACCGGCACCACCAGTTGGATGTGTCCTGTACGCTCACGTCTGACTTTCTTCTCTGTGACTTCCACGCCGCAACGGTCGCAAACGATGTTCTTGTAACGGATACGTTTGTATTTACCGCAGTGGCACTCCCAGTCTTTCACAGGTCCAAAGATTCTCTCGCAGAATAAACCGTCGCGCTCAGGTTTGTAAGTGCGGTAGTTTATTGTCTCAGGCTTCAGCACCTCACCGTATGAACGGTCGGAGATACTCTCCGGCGATGCCAAGCTGATGGTAATCTTTGAAAAGTTGCTGTTTATTGTGTTATTCTTTGTTAAAGCCATAGATTTACAAAATTAAGAGCTTTTTTATTCAAACGTAATTTCAAGTCCGAGACCGCGCAGCTCGTGCACCAACACGTTGAACGACTCAGGGATACCAGGTGTTGGCATGTTCTCGCCCTTGACGATTGATTCGTATGCCTTTGCACGGCCTACCACATCGTCAGACTTCACTGTCAAGATCTCCTGCAGCACGTTACTTGCGCCGAATGCCTCGAGTGCCCAAACCTCCATTTCACCGAAACGCTGTCCGCCGAACTGGGCTTTACCACCGAGAGGCTGCTGTGTAATCAACGAGTATGGTCCGATTGAACGGGCGTGCATCTTATCGTCGACCATGTGGTGCAGTTTCAGCATGTAGATGTAACCCACTGTTGCCTGCTGATCGAAAGGTTCGCCTGTTTCGCCGTCGTAAAGCTGCACTCTACCGTTCTCCGGCAGACCTGCCTGCTTCATATATTCGTTGATCTCGTCCAATGTGGCACCGTCGAAGATAGGTGTGGCGAACTTCAGTCCGAGTTCGTGACCGGCCCAACCGAGCACTGTCTCGTAAATCTGACCGAGGTTCATACGTGAAGGCACGCCCAACGGGTTCAACACAATGTCGACCGGGGTTCCGTCCTCGAGGAACGGCATGTCTTCTTCACGTACTATACGCGACACGATACCTTTGTTACCGTGACGGCCTGCCATCTTATCACCGATGTTCAGCTTACGTTTCTGAGCCACGTAAACCTTTGCCATCTGAACTATACCGTTAGGCAACTCGTCGCCTACGCTGGCTACGTTCTTCTTACGGCTGTAAACACCGTTGATTTCCTTGCACTTGATGTTGTAATTATTCACCAGCTTCACTATGCAGTCGTTGATCTCTGCATCGGTAGTCCACTTGTACGGGTTAACGTTCATGTAGTCCAACTGAGATAACGCCTTCTGGGTGAATTTCACCTTCTTAGGAATGAGAGTCTCCTTGAAGTTGTTGTACACACCTGTTGATGTGCGGCCGTTAAGCATAGACATCAGCTTCTCCATCATGCGAGCCTTCAGGGCGTCGAGCTCTTTCTGGCATTCGGCATCGAGTTCAGCCAGAATGTCCTTGTCTTTCGACTTGGCTTTACGGTCTTTAACAACTCTTGAGAAGAGACGCTTGCCGATGACGACACCCTTCATCGAAGGACCAGCCTTCAGAGAGGCGTTCTTCACATCGCCGGCCTTGTCGCCGAAGATAGCACGCAACAGCTTCTCTTCCGGTGTCGGATCAGTCTCACCCTTAGGAGTGATCTTACCTATTAATATATCTCCCTCCTTCACGTCGGCACCCACGCGGATAAGACCGTTCTCGTCCAGATCCTTTGTGGCGTCGGCACTCACGTTCGGGATATCGTTGGTCAACTCTTCCAAACCGCGTTTGGTGTCGCGCACCTCAAGGGTGAATTCCTCAATGTGAATTGAGGTGAAGAGGTCTTCCTTAACGATCTTTTCTGAAATAACGATAGCATCCTCATAGTTGTAACCTTTCCAAGGCATGAATGCGACCTTAAGGTTGCGTCCCAAGGCGAGGTCGCCGCCCTGTGTGGCGTAACCTTCTGTCAGGATCTGACCCTTAGTCACTCTCTGGCCTTTTCTTACGATAGGCTTCTGGTTGATGCTGGTGCTCTGGTTAGTTCTTATATATTTAATAAGGTTATATGTCTTCACGTCATCATCGAAACTTACGAGACGCTCCTTGTCGGTACGGTCGTACTTGATGGTGATCTTTGTAGAATCAACAAAGATGACTTCACCGTCGCCTTCTGCTTCGACCAGTGTACGTGAATCTCTGGCCACATAGTGCTCGATGCCGGTTCCAACTATAGGAGCCTCAGGTGACATCAGCGGCACTGCCTGACGCATCATGTTCGAACCCATCAAGGCACGGTTAGCGTCGTCGTGCTCCAAGAACGGAATCAATGAAGCAGCCACTGACGACATCTGGTTAGGTGCCACGTCAATGAGGTCGAGCTGGTCTGGAGTGACGATAGGATAGTCAGCCACGTAACGGGCTTTCAGCATCTCTTCTGTGATGTGACCTTCGTCGTCCATGGCCGTGCAGGCCTGAGCGATAATCTTATTGTCTTCCTCCTCTGCTGTGAGATAGACTGGCGGATTGACGAAATCGACATTGCCGTCCTTCACCTCACGGTAAGGAGTCTCGATAAATCCGAGGTTGTTGATCTTTGCGAATACGCAGAGTGATGAGATAAGACCGATGTTAGGACCTTCAGGTGTCTCGATGGTGCACAGACGGCCGTAGTGTGTGTAGTGAACGTCACGCACTTCGAAACCGGCACGGTCACGTGAGATACCGCCAGGACCGAGAGCGGAGATACGACGTTTGTGTGTCAACTCCGACAACGGGTTGGTCTGGTCCATGAACTGCGACAGCTGGTTCGTTCCGAAGAATGAGTTGATAACCGACGACAATGTTTTGGCGTTGATGAGGTCGGTTGGAGTGAACGACTCGTTGTCGCGGACGTTCATACGCTCGCGTATTGTTCTCGCCATACGGGCTAAGCCCACGCCGAACTGAGCGTAGAGCTGCTCGCCCACAGTCCTGATACGACGGTTGCTCAAGTGGTCTATATCGTCCACTTCAGCGTGGCTGTTTGACAACTCGATCAAGTACTTGATAATGGCGATTATGTCTTCATTTGTCAGAACCTTGACGTCTTCTGGGATGTTCAAACCGAGCTTGCGGTTGATACGGTAACGTCCCACTTCGCCGAGGTCATAACGTTTATCGGAGAAGAACAACTTTCTGATCATGTCGCGAGCCGTTTCCTCATCTGGCGGTTCGGCGTTACGCAACTGACGGTAGATGTATTCCACAGCGTCTTTCTCCGAGTTTGTTGTATCCTTTTGCAACGTGTTGAAAATGATGGCGTAGTCGTTAGTGTTGATTTCTTCACGGTCAAGAAGAATGGTCTTTACGCCCTTTTCAATTATCTTTTCGATGTGCTCGCTCTCGAGTATCACGCCGCGTTCGATGATGATCTCATTACGCTCGATGGTCACCACCTCACCTGTCTCTTCGTTGATGAAGTCTTCATACCAAGAATGCAGCACCTTTGCAGCAAGACGGCGGCCCAACACTCTCTTCAATCCGCTCTTGGTCACCTTGATTTCCTCTGCGAGGTTGAAGATGTCCAGGATATCCTTATCGCTTTCGTATCCGATAGCGCGGAGCAGTGTTGTGATTGGCAATTTCTTCTTGCGGTCGATGTAGGCATACATCACGTTGCTGATGTCGGTTGAGAACTCCATCCATGAGCCCTTGAACGGGATGATACGGGCTGAATACAGCGTCGTTCCGTTGGTGTGCACGCTTGAGCCGAAGAAAACGCCCGGCGAACGGTGCAACTGTGACACCACCACGCGCTCGGCACCGTTGATGACGAAGGTACCCTGTGGAGTCATGTATGGAATCAGGCCCAGATACACGTCTTGGACGACTGTCTCGAAATCCTCGTGCTCCTCATCGTTGCAGGAGAGTTTCAATTTAGCCTTGAGTCTCACACAATAGCTCAAGCCACGTTCAATGCATTCGGCGATGGTGTACTGCGGAGCGTCGATGTAATAGTCGAGGAACTCGAGTACAAAGTTGTTTCTGGCGTCGGTAATCGGGAAGTTCTCCGCAAATACCTTGAACAAACCTTCGTTCTTCCTGTTGTCAGGATTTGTCTCAAGCTGGAAAAAGTCACGGAACGACTTCAGCTGGATATCCAGGAAATCAGGATAGTCAAAAGGTTTCTTTATTGACGCGAAACTGATTCTTTCTAATTTAATGTCTGCCAAAGTGTTTATGTTTTAATTGTTACTAAAAGCTATTAATATATAAAGACGACCGTATACGACACAATATAGGCACAAACCTCAACCCCTATTTTCAAGTAGGGGCTGAGGTATTTGTAGCCTGTTTGTCGCAGGAAATTAAACTTATTTAATTTCGACCTCTGCACCGGCACCCTCGAGTTGGGTCTTAAGTGCATTGGCTTCTTCCTTGCTAACGCCTTCTTTAACAGCTTTAGGAGCAGCGTCGACGAGGTCTTTAGCTTCCTTCAGTCCGAGGCTTGCCAAGTCTTTGACGAGCTTCACAACTGCGAGCTTCTGAGCACCTGCTGATTTGAGAATGACGTCGAATGAAGTCTTCTCTTCTGCTGCTGGAGCGGCATCACCACCTGCTGCTGGAGCTGCTACTGCAACTGCTGCTGCGGCCGGTTCAATACCGTACTCTTCTTTCAAAATTGCTGCGAGTTCATTAACCTCTTTCACTGTGAGGTTCACTAATTGTTCAGCAAAAGCTTTTAAATCTGCCATTTTTTTACGTTTTTATTTGTTATACAATTATTTTTTATTTTTCTTAATCTTTGCTGTGAATGATAATCATTCTGAATTATTCCGGTCTCTCGGATAAGGTCTTCACAATACCGCTGAGCTTGTTGCCACCACTCTGAAGAGCGCTGATAACGTTCTTGGCTGGTGACTGGAGCAATGCGATAACGTCCGCAATGAGTTCGTTCTTCGACTTGATGCTGCACAATGTGTCAACCATATTGTCGCCGATGTAAACGCACTCTTCAATATAAGCACCTTTCAGAATCGGCTTGTCGCTGGTCTTGCGGAACTTCTTGATAAGCTTTGCAGGGGCGTTGCCATTTTCTGACAACATCATTGCTGTCGTGCCTTTGCAGACATCGTAAAGATCACCGTAATCTTTACCAGTCTTCTGCATGGCTTTCTTCAGTAATGCGTTCTTAACCACAACAAGCTTGACCTGGCTGTTGAAGCACTGTCTTCTCAACTGACTGGTCTTCTCGGCGTTCAGAGCCTCGATGTCTGTCAAGTAGAAGTTAGGACATGCTGTCAACTGGTCCACTATCGAGTTAATGATAACGTCTTTATCTTCTTTTCTCATGTCAATACTTATTTAAGGGTTTAGTTGGCTACTGATTTCACGTCCACTTGAACACCCGGACTCATTGTACTTGAGAGGTAGATACTCTTGATGTAAGTACCTTTAGCTGCTGCTGGTTTCAATTTGATGATCATCTGAAGGATTTCCTTCGCGTTCTCATAAATCTTTTCAGCAGGGAAGCTCACTTTAGCGACCGGCGAGTCGATGATTCCGTACTTGTCGACTTTGAAATCAATCTTACCCGCTTTCACTTCCTTAACAGCTTTACCAATTTCCATCGTCACTGTACCGGTTTTCGGGTTCGGCATCAATCCACGGGGACCGAGGATACGTCCGAGAGCACCGACTTTCGGCATCAACGAAGGCATAGTGATAATTACATCGACATCGGTCCAACCGTCTTTGATTTTCTGGACATATTCCTCAAATCCGACGAAATCCGCACCGGCGTCCTTTGCTTCCTGTTCCTTATCTGGCGTACATAATGCCAACACGCGAACAACTTTACCTGTTCCGTGAGGGAGTGTCACGCTGCCACGAACCATCTGGTTCGCTTTACGCGGGTCGACACCCAAACGTACGTTGATATCAACAGATGCATCGAACTTGGTGTAGGTGATTTGTTTCACGATATCAACAGCTTCTGTCAAGGAGTAGGCCTTGCTTTTGTCGAACTTAGCTAAAGCTTCTTTTCTGTTTTTAGATACTTTTGCCATTTTTAATTTTCTTTTTTGTTCTACAAATGCTTAAAGACTTAGTCTTTTTTTAAAGGTGATTCGCCTGTAATCTTGACACCCATGCTTCGGGCTGTGCCGGCGACCATGCTCATGGCTGATTCAATGGTGAAGCAGTTCAAGTCCTTCATCTTGTTTTCAGCGATTGCACGGACAGCGTCCCAAGTGATTGAACCGACCTTTGAACGGTTAGGTTCTTTTGAACCCTTGGCGACTTTGGCAGCCTCGAGTACGGAGACAGCTACTGGAGATGCTTTTACAACGAAGTCAAAGCTCTTGTCCTTATAGACTGTAATGATGACTGGCAACACTTTGCCGGCCTGGTCCTGGGTACGAGCGTTGAACTGTTTGCAAAATTCCATGATGTTCACACCTTTCGAACCTAATGCCGGTCCGACTGGTGGTGCAGGATTAGCGGCTCCTCCTTTGATTTGCAGTTTAATTAATCCGCTTACTTCTTTCATTTGATTTTCTTATAAAAAGTTAAATGAAAACACTAACCATTATTCTTAACTCTCTCTCTTCACTTGGAAGTAACTGAGTTCAAGAGGTGTTTTACGACCGAAGATCTTCACCATAACTTTGAGCTTTTTCTTCTCATCGTTGACTTCTTCGATAATGCCACTGAAACTGGAGAACGGTCCGTCGTTGACCGTCACAGTCTCGCCTACTATGAACTCAAGCTCTGAGCCCTCGCCTGCCTCTGTCATCTCGTCGACCTTTCCTAAGATACGGCTGACTTCCGATGGACGGAGCGGATCAGGTTCACCACCGCGTGTACCGAGGAATCCCAGCACATTAGGTGTTTCCTTGATAAGATGCTTGACTTCGGCGTCGAGAGTTGCCTCAATGAGAACGTAGCCGGGGAGATAGTTTCTCTCCTTGCTGACTTTCTTACCGTTTCTCACCGAATAGACTTTCTCAGTCGGAATCAAAACTTGTGAAATCAGATCCTGTAATGCGGCATTGCGTGACAATTCAGCATCGAGATATTCTTTAACTTTTTTCTCTTTGCCGCTTATCGCGCGAATCACATACCATTTCTTTTCGTTCTGCTCACTCATCTTATCTGTGATTTAATAAAGTAGTTGAATGATGATTTTTTAGATCAAACATTTCCTTGTTAGAAGATGCGATAGAACGCCTCCAGCAAGGTTTCAAAAGACTTATCCATCAAGTACACCACTAAAGCGATGATAAGGGAAGCAATGGATACGACGACAGCACTACTTTGGAGTTCTTTCCAAGTTGGCCAAGTCACCTTGTTTACCAACTCGTTGTAACATTCTTTTACGTAGTTTATGAACTTTTTCATTTTGTTTGAACTGTTTTTCTTTATTAGCACAGGCGGAAAGACTCGAACTCTCGACACGTGGTTTTGGAGACCACCGCTCTACCAACTGAGCTACGCCTGTGTGTCAGAGTGCCCGTGTTAGGGGCACTCTTTCAGTTATTCTTAGTCGTCAATGATTTCTGTGACCTGGCCTGAACCCACTGTTCTGCCACCCTCACGGATAGCGAAGCGGAGACCTTTATCCATAGCGATCTCAGAGATCAAGTTCACTTCGATTGTGACGTGGTCACCTGGCATAACCATTTCCATACCCTCTGGGAGTGTGATTTCACCGGTAACGTCAGTTGTTCTGAAGTAGAACTGAGGACGATATTTGTTTCTGAATGGGGTGTGACGACCGCCTTCTTCCTTTGAAAGGACGTAAACTTCACCTTTGAAGTGTTTGTGAGGCTTAATTGAACCTGGTTTCGCGATAACCATACCACGGCGGATTTCGTCCTTGTCGATACCACGGAGGAGCAGACCTGCGTTATCGCCGGCTTCACCTTCGTCCAAAATCTTACGGAACATCTCAACACCAGTAACAGTTGATTTGAGCTTTTCAGCACCCATACCGATAATATCAACAGGATCACCAACTTTGATGACACCAGTCTCGATACGGCCTGTAGCAACTGTACCACGACCTGTGATTGAGAACACGTCCTCGATAGGCATCAAGAATGGTTTATCAACAGCTCTTTCTGGTTCTGGAATCCATGTATCGCAAGCGTCCATGAGTTCGTCGATCTTTGCTTCCCACTGTGGCTCACCGTTCAAAGCGCCGAGAGCTGAACCACGGATGATAGGAGTGTTGTCACCGTCGAATTCATATTTGCTGAGGAGGTCGCGGACTTCCATCTCAACGAGTTCGAGAAGCTCTTCATCGTCAACAAGGTCGCACTTGTTCAAGAACACAACGAGGCGTGGCACACCAACCTGACGGGCGAGCAAGATATGCTCACGGGTCTGTGGCATAGGACCGTCTGTTGCAGCGACAACGATGATAGCACCGTCCATCTGAGCAGCACCTGTAACCATGTTCTTAACATAGTCAGCGTGGCCAGGGCAGTCGACGTGAGCATAGTGACGTTTCTCTGTCTGATACTCAACGTGAGCTGTGTTAATGGTGATACCTCTTTCTTTTTCTTCTGGGGCTGAGTCGATAGCATCAAATGTCTTGATCTCTGACAAACCCTTCTTTGACAGGTGCAGTGTGATAGCAGCGGTCAAAGTTGTCTTACCATGGTCAACGTGGCCGATTGTACCAATGTTAACGTGTGGTTTACTTCTTTCGAATTTTTCTTTTGCCATACTATTTTTTTTTACTTAAGGTTAATATTCAATTTAATTACCTAATATTCATACCAAAAGAGCCAGCGACGAGAGTTGAACTCGTGACCCCTTCCTTACCAAGGAAGTGCTCTACCACTGAGCTACGCCGGCTTTGGAGAGCGGAAGACGGGGCTCGAACCCGCCACCTAAAGCTTGGAAGGCTTTCGCTCTGCCAAATGAGCTACTTCCGCTTTTGTGGGGGAGGGTGGACTCGAACCACCGAACTCATCCGAGGACAGATTTACAGTCTGTTGCAATTGCCGCTATGCGACTCCCCCATTATACCTTGACAACTTTGTTTCAACGTGAGCCGGCAGAGGGATTTGGACCCCCGACCCCGAGATTACAAATCACGTGCTCTACCGCTGAGCTATGCCGGCATTGTCAAGATACCGTGAGCCGGCAGAGGGATTTGGACCCCCGACCCCGAGATTACAAATCACGTGCTCTACCGCTGAGCTATGCCGGCTTTTATTTCAAAGAACTGTGCACAAAAAAGCACACCATTTTTTCATCGCAAAATGGTGTGCAAAATTACAACTTTTTTATATACCGACAACCTTTTTTTACAAATTTTTAAAAAATTTTTTGGAAACAGCCGTCGTTGTGTTGTATTATAATGACAATCAATTACTTGTCGAATCTATTCTTGTATTTCTCAATCTGGTTTTTCAGTGCGTCTATGGCCTTGTCGGTGGCCTCTTCAAACGTTTTGCACTGCTTGCTGGAGTACAAATCGTTACCTCTGAGCATAATTCTTATATCCGCAATCTTGTTTTCAGGCGCATCGGTGTTGTCTAATTTCAACGTCACCTCCGCCCCTATCGTGTCGTCTAGTTTAGCACAAAGCTTCTCGATTTTGTTGGTGATGAACTCTTCCAATTTGCTGTCTGCTTTGAAATGGACCGCGTTGATCGTAACTTTCATAATAACCTCCTGGTTTTAAAGATTAATAATATTTCTCATTCGTCGCCCAGTGGGTGGGCCGACTGGTATATCTCTTTCAGTTGTTCTATGGTGTTGTGCGTATAAATCTGGGTGGAGCTCAGACTGCTATGGCCGAGTATCTTCTGAATAGCCCTAATGTCGGCGCCTTCGTTCAGCAAATGTGTGGCAAAAGTGTGACGCAGCACATGCGGACTTTTCTGCTCCAGAGTGGTAACACCTTCCAATATCTCGTGAACAATGTGGTAAACGAAGTATGGACTCATCGCCCCGCCTTTGTCATTCACCATTAATAGAACGTTGTCGCGCTGCGGAAATTGTTCGTCCCGCACAATTTTATATCCCTCTATCATATCCAGCAACTTAGGGCTGATAGGAATGATGCGCTCCTTGTTTCTCTTGCCCAAAACCTTGAGCTGCATGGCCACCGGGTCGACATCGCTGTCCTTAAGTCCTCTCAGCTCAGCCTGACGCATGCCCGTCTGGTAAAGCATCTCAAACAGCAGTTCGTCGCGCACGTTCTTAAAGTCGCCTTCGCCTTCAAAGCTAACCTTTGCCATGTCTTGCGAGGGCACAAACTTAGCCAGTTCCTTGGGTTGCTTCAACGATTTTATTCCCTGCATTGGAGTTTTTTCTATGACTTCCTCGCGGAGACAGAACTTGTAGAACGATCTGAGCGCCGAAGCCTTGCGGTTTATGCTCCGGTTCTCCAGTCCGTCCTTTTTTTTCAGATCGACAAGGTACGAGCGGACCATCTGAGTGTCTGCCTTGGTCATATCATTAAGCTCGTATATATTAATAAGGTATTCTTGATAATGCTCCAAATCTCTCTTATAGGCTGAGACTGTGAGATTTGAGTATCTCTTTTCAGTTTGGATATATCTTAAAAACCTCTCTAGCATTACCTTTCCCTATTTACGCCTCAAAGATACAAAGGATTTTTTGAATTGTCAAGAGGTTTTTTCATTATTTAAAATGGCAGGAACAAAAAATCGCCGCGGTTTCACCGCGGCGATTTTTCTCGATTCTATTCTTGCACTTAGTGCGCGTCGGTTATGCGTTCTCTTCAGCCTGACGAAGCTTCTGAACGTAGATGGCCTTCTGCATGGCCTCACGTTTGATAACTGACGGTTTTGTGAACTTCTGGCGGTTGCGCAATTCTTTCACAACACCGGTTTTTTCGTACTTTCTCTTGTAGCGTTTAAGAGCGCGGTCGATGCTTTCACCTTCTTTTACAGGAATAATAATCATTTTTAATACTCTCTCTTTCTTTTAATTGTTAAACTAAAAATTTACTCAAAAATGAGGGTGCAAAAATACAACCTTTTTTGATATATATCACAATTTTTTTCAAAAATTATTCATCCAGCAGATGTTCGAACAGGAAATTGCTGATTTTAGTGAACAGGTGCATGGTGCATTCACCTTCGCCGTATTCGCTGTAACCGCCGTAAATTCCATGGTTCTTGTTTGGATAAATCATCAAATCGAACTGCACTCCGTTGGCTATCATCGACTTGATGAGCTCCATGGCGTTCTGGTAATGGACATTGTCGTCACCGGAGCCGTGGCAGAGCAGATAGTTGCCCTTGATCATGGCTGTGTTGCTCACAGGCGAATTATCGTCGTAGCCGCTAGGATTCTCCTGTGGTGTGCGCATGTAACGTTCTGTGTAGATATTGTCGTAGTATCTCCAGTTTGTCACCGGGGCCACCGACACTGCAGTACTGATGTAGTCAGCTCCCTTAGTGATGCCATTGGCTGCCATGAAACCGCCGTAGCTCCATCCGAAAATAGCTATCTTGTCAGGATTCACATATGGTTTTTCTGCCATATATTTGGCCAAGGTTATCATATCCTCGGTTTCATATTTTCCAAGTTCGAGATAGGTCATCTTCTTGAACATCTCACCCTGGGCGCCGCTGCCGCGGTTGTTGATGGACACTGTGATGATGCCGTGCTGGGCAAGATACTGCATCCAGCTCCAGTAGCCGTCACCCCATTTGTTCAGCACTGTCTGATGGCCAGGGCCTCCGTACACGTATATCAACACCGGATACTGCTTGGCAGGATCGAAATCGGTAGGAAGAATCTGCCAACCGTCTATGTCCACAGTCTCACCATTCGGCATCACAAAAGCATCGTCATGAATTTTTATGAGTTGCTTCTCGCTGAGATTGTACTCATTGAGTTTCTCCAACAACTCATGGTTGTCTTCCAGAATTCTGATCACTTTACCCTTATTATTAAACAAGGTATACTGGTTAGGTCTTGTGACGCTGGAGTTGATGTTGATGAAATATTTGTAATTGGTGCTGAAGTTAGCGTTGTTGGTTCCTTCAATTCCAATGATCTCCCTGACTTTGCCCTTCAGATTGACTGCGTAAATCTGACGCTCGGTAGGTGAGTTTTTGGCAGCCTGGAAGTAAATCTCCTTGCCGTCGAAGCCATAAATCGAGGTCACATCCCATTCACCCGAAGTCAAGGCCTTGCCTTCAGTTCCATCGAGGTTGCACATGTAAATATGATTATAGCCCGATTTCTCGCTGGTCATGAGGAATGATTTACCGTCTTCCAAGAAAGTCCAGTCGTCTGTAATGTCAATATAGTAAGGATTTTCCTCATCGTAGAACACTGTGGTCTCACCAGTATTGGCGTTGGCAGCAAGTATCTCCAGATGGTTCTGATGACGGTTGAGACGCTGGATTGCAAGCACATTGGCATCATTGGTCCACTTAATTCTTGGCAGATAAATGTCGGTTTCCTCTCCTGTATCCATCTTTTTCACAGACCCATCCTCCAAATTGTAGACATAAACCTCAACTATTGAATTATCCTCACCTGCCTTTGGATATTTGAAGCTGTACCATTCAGGATACAGTCCCTCAAACTCCTCCATTCTGAACTCCTTCACATTCGACTCGTCGAATTTGTAGAATGCTATCTTCTTGCTGTCTGGCGACCAGAGGAAACCTTGTGAGAAGCTGAATTCCTCCTCGTAAACCCAGTCAGGAGCACCGTTTATGATATGATTATAGAGTCCGTCGAAAGTGAACTGTTTCTCATCACCGGTATTCAAATCTTTAATAAACAAGTTGTTATCTCTCATGAAAGCCACTTTTGTAGCATCTGGCGAGAAGGTTGCCAAACGCTGGTTGCCGTTCTCCGACAATGGTTTCAACGACTTGGTGTTGAGATCGTATACATAGTAGTAGGCTGTGAACGAATGACGATAGATGTAATTAATATTGGTAAGGAAGAGCACTTTTGACTCGTCATCGCTCAAAGTGTAATTGAAAGCGCGAATAGGAGCTGTCTCACCTTCCGGAATCAGCTCGTTGAAGCGGAACATGGTTTTGACCATCTTTCCGGTCTTGTAATTATAAATGTTGAATTCGCCTTTCTCTATGGTGCCATAAGTGTCACCGTCACGCATAGGATTCATGCCTCTGACACCTTTCATCTGGAAGACCGGACGTTCAAACACGTCTGACAATTCGAGATTTTTCTTTTCCTGAGCATTGGCAATGGTCATACCGGCCAAAGCTAACACAATGATTAACAGATACTTGATATTTTTCATCTTAATAAATATTTGGAAATTCAAAGATATGAAAAAAATTTTTACAAAAAAAAGTCGTATGAATAAAATTTTGTTGTACTTTTGCACCCGCAAATGGGACGGTAGCTCAGTTGGTTTAGAGCGCATGCTTGACAGGCATGAGGTCACAAGTTCGATCCTTGTTCGCCCCACCAAACGTAGAGACGTGCCAAGGCGCGTCTTTACAAATAATAAGGAGGGTCGTTAGCCCAGTTGGTTTAGAGCGCTGCCTTCACACGG